>MDSZ01087393.1_pt1 | contig 165918 bp, 149 predicted proteins | sample 811201 | NCBI WGS metagenome assembly MDSZ01 (sample SAMN05326647, study PRJNA326480) | marine metagenome | isolation source: seawater | place: Indian Ocean: North | collected 2010
GCCGGCCAGCGCCAGCGCCTGCGCGCGCGCATCGGCCTGATCCATCAGGCGCCGCCGTTGCCACCGCGCCAGCGCGTGGTCACTGCCGTGCTGGCCGGCAAGCTCGGCCAGTGGCCCCTGGCCAAGGGCCTGCTCAACCTGCTCTACCCGCTGGATGCCTCCGGCGCCCAGGCGGCCCTGGCGCGCCTGGACATCGCCGACAAGCTGTACCAACGCTGCGACCAGCTCTCCGGTGGCCAGCTGCAGCGCGTCGGCATCGCCCGCGTGCTGTACCAGGCGCCGGAGCTGATCCTCGCCGACGAGCCTGTCTCGGCCATGGACCCGGTGCTGGCCGGGCACACCCTGGCCGTGCTCAACCGCGAGGCCGCCGAGCGCGGCATGACCCTGCTCGCCAGCCTGCATGCCGTCGACCTGGCCCTGGCGCACTTCCCACGGGTGATCGGCATTCGCGACGGACGCATCGCCTTCGACCTGCCGGCCGCCGACGTGCAGCCCGCACAGTTGCAGGCGCTGTACGCCAACGAGCAGCTGCAGGCCTCGCCCAGCCTGCCCGTGCAGGCGCAGCCGGTGCACATCCCGCGATGCTGACAACCGCCCCACGCGACCCCGCCGCCCTGCCACGGCTGCTGATCACGCTACTGGCGCTGCTCCTGCTGTGGCCGGGCATCAACCTCAGCGAGCTGAACCTGGCCGTGCTGGTGGAGGGCGACAACACCCGCGCCATGGGCAACTTCCTCGCCGGCTTCTGGCCGCCCGCGCATGATGCCGAGTTCCTCGCCCTGCTCGGCCGCGCCACCCTGGAAACCCTGGCCATCGCCACCGCCGGCATGAGCCTGGCACTGCTGATCGCCATTCCCGCCTCGCTGCTGGCCAGCCGCGCGCTGTCGCTGTCGGCGCTGCACCGAGGCGGTCGCCCGGCCTGGTGGGCCCGCCTGGCGCGCTGGCCGGTGCGCGGTTTGCTGATCTTCCTGCGCAGCGTGCCGGAGATCGTCTGGGCGCTGCTGTTCGTGCGCGCCGTCGGCCTCGGCCCCACCGCCGGGGTGCTGGCCATCGCCATCACCTACGCCGGCATGCTCGGCAAGGTCTACGCGGAAATCTTCGAGTCGGTCGATGCCCGCCCCGCCCGCGCCCTGCTCGGCGCCGGCAGCAGCCGCCTGGCGGCCTTCGCCTACGGTGTGCTGCCCAATGCCGCTGGCGAGATGCTCTCCTACACCGTGTACCGCTGGGAGTGCGCGATTCGCGCCTCGGTGGTGATGGGCTTCGTCGGCGCCGGCGGCCTGGGCCAGCAGATCGACCTGTCGCTGCGCATGTTCGCGGGCGGCGAAGTGGCCAGCATGCTGCTCACCTTCCTGCTGCTGGTGCTGCTCGCCGACCAGCTCAGCCGCCTGCTGCGCGCGAGGCTGACATGAGAAGCGGCAACCTGATCCTGCTCCTCGCCCTTCTCGGCGCGGTGATTGCCTCATTCGTCTACCTGGGCATCGACCTCGGCGCGCTGGTGGCCGGCGACAGCCTGGCGCAGATGGGCCAGTACGCCAGTGGCTTCCTGCATCCGGACTTCTCCGCCGCGCACCTGCAGGCCATTGGCCGTGGCGCGCTGGAAACCCTGGCCATGTCCGCCATCGGCACCCTGCTCGCCGCCCTGCTCGGCCTGGCCCTGGCCCTGCCGGCTGCCGGCCGCTTCGGTGGCCTTGCCCTGCACGCCACGCGCCTGCTGCTCAACGCCCTGCGCGCCATTCCCGAGCTGGTGTGGGCGGCGCTGATGGTGCTGGCCGCCGGCCTCGGCCCCAATGCCGGCACCCTGGCCCTGGCCCTGCACACCGCCGGCGTGCTTGGCCGGCTGTTCGCCGAAGCGCTGGAAAACACCCCGCGCGAACCCGCCGACGCCATCCGCGAGAACGGCGGCGGCCGCCTGCTCGCCTTCTGCTACGGCACCCTGCCGGGGGTCTGGCCGCAACTGGTGGCCTACAGCCTGTACCGCTGGGAGAACAACATCCGCATGGCCAGCGTGCTCGGCTTCGTCGGCGCCGGTGGCCTGGGGCAGATGCTCTACATGTCCCTCAGCCTGTTCCAGGAGGCCCAGGCGGCCACGGTGATTCTCGCCATGCTGCTGCTGGTGCTGGCGGTCGATGCGCTGAGCGGCTGGGCACGCCAGCGCTGGGTCAGCGCCTGAACGCCACATCGCGCACATGGCCGAATGCCACTGGACGTACGACGAGCGGCCTCGTAATGTGGCCCGGCACGGCGACGGCGTCGCCGCGCTGACCCGACGCCTGTGCGCCGGGCGCTCCAGCAACGGCCAGGAAGCCTTCAGCGATGCCCTCAGACAACCCTCATAAACGCGAGGCCCGCCCCGAGTTCTGGCAACTGTCCATGCGCTGCTGCCAGCTGGCGGCCTGCGTGGACGTCGCCTTCCTGTTCATCTTCCTCGGCCTCGGCTCCCCGATCCTCGGCTGGGTGAACGTGATCAGCGTGGCCATGTACGTCTACGCCTATCGCGCCTTCAAGCAGCGGCGCAACCGCCTGGCGGTGATGCTGATCCGCATCGAAGTGCTGGTACATGCGGGGCTGGGCACGCTGATGGTCGGCTGGGAGAGTGGCTTTCACTACTACCTGCTGATGTTCATCCCGGCGCTGTTCGTCAGCATGCGGGCACGCAGCGCCTGGATACTCGCCATCTGCCTGTGGGCCTACTACGTGGGGCTGGACGTCCTGATGTGGTACCTGCCACCGCTGCAACCGATCTCGTCGAACGCCCTGCTGGCCGTGCATGTCTTCAACCTGACGGTGGTGTTCTGCATGTTCAGCTACCTGGCGCTGTTCTACGTGGTCACCGTGACCCGCGCGCACAAGAAGCTGGCACGCATGGCCACCACCGACCCGCTGACCGGGCTGTTCAACCGCCGCCACCTGATCAGCCTGGCCGAGAAGGTGCAGCAGCCGGCCGAGATGACCCTGATGCTGATGGACATCGACCACTTCAAGGCGATCAACGACGCCTACGGGCACGACATGGGCGACCAGGTGCTCAAGGCCGTGAGCCGCGTGCTCAAGGACTCGATGCGCGAGCAGGACTTCATCGGTCGCTGGGGAGGCGAGGAATTCCTCGCGCTGCTGCCGCACACCGACCTGGACCAGGCAGCGGCCAGCGCCGAGCGCATTCGCGAGGCCGTCCAGGCGCTGCGGATCGACGGCAACGGCAGCCACATCGGCGTAACCTTGTCGATCGGCATCAGCCAGCACCACGCCGGACAATCGCTCAGCCACAGCATCGCCCGCGCGGATGCCGCGCTCTACGAAGGCAAATCGGCCGGACGTAACCGGGTCGAGCGGGCGCCCTCCTGAGTCCGCGAGCGGCGCCCCCGGGCAGCGAGCTGCACGCTTCATCGCCCGCGACTTGACCCTGGCCAGCCGGAAGCAAATACTGTTCATACATACAGTATTCTTGGTGCATTACCCGCATGTCATCCGTGGTCGCTCTCGATCGCCTGCTTGATGCCCGCCGTGTCTGGCGCGGGCAGGTCGTCTCCGCCCCTTCACCGTCCAATCCGTCGACGGGTCATGCCGTGCTGGATGCCGCACTCCCGGGTGGCGGCTGGCCGGCTGCGGCGCTCAGCGAAGTGCTGACGGCCGCCACCGGCATCGGCGAACTACGCCTGCTGTGGCCGACCCTGGCGCGCCTCACCCAGGCGAATGAGCGCGTGGTGCTGGTGGCTCCGCCCCACCTGCCCTATCCCCAGGCCTGGCAGGATGCCGGCATCGACCTGCGCCACCTGAGCATCATCCGCGCCCAGGCACGCGATGCCCTCTGGGCCGCCGAGCAGTGCCTGCGCTCGGGCAGTTGCGGCGCCGTGCTGTGCTGGCTGCGTCAGGCCGACGACCGCGCGCTGCGCCGCCTGCAGGTGGCCGCCGCGACCGGGCAGACCCTGGCCTTTGCCTATCGCCCGCTCGAGGAAGCCGCAAACCCTTCGCCAGCGGCGCTGCGCCTGGCCGTGGAGAGCCTGCCGGCGCGCATTCGCGTGCTCAAGTGCCGTGGCGGCCTCGCCCCTGCACGCCCCATCGCCGCCCCCTGGCACTGAGGCGCACATGCTCTGGGCCTGCATCCTGCTGCCGCAACTGGCCATGGACGGCGTGCTGCGCCAGCGCAGCGACAGCGAGACGCCACTGGCGCTGCTCAGCGGTTCGCCTCAGCGCCGCGTGCTGCAGGCCGTCAACCCGGCCGCACGTGCGCTCGGCCTGAAACCGGGCCTGTCGCTGACCGCCGCGCAGGCCCTGACGCACGACTTCGCCACCTGCAAATACGACGTCGGGCAGATCGAACGCTGGCACCGCTTCCTGGCGGCCTGGGCCTATGGTTTCAGCGCCCAGGTCAGCCTGCACTACCCACGCTGCCTGCTGCTGGAGGTGCAATCCAGCCTGGGTCTGTTCGGCCCCTGGCCATCCTTCGAGGCGCGCCTGCGCACGGAGCTCGCCGCCCTGGGTTTTCAGCACCGCATCGCCGCCGCTCCCAACCCGGCGGCGGCACGCGTGCTGGTCAACGTCGGCGACGGCCTGCTGGCCAGTGATGCGCATGGCCTACAGCAGCTGCTTGCCCCGCTGCCGGTGGATCGCCTCGGCCTGAGCGCCACCGCGAGCAGCGCCTTCAACCGCATGGGCCTGAGACAGCTGCGGCAACTCTGGGAACTGCCGCGCGCCAGCGTGGCCAGGCGCTTCCCGGCCGAGGTGCTGGCGCAGCTCGACACCCTGCTCGGGCAGCGCCCCCTGGCCCTGGAGTTCTACACACCGCCGGATGTCTTCGACACCCGCATCGAACTGAACTTCGAAGTGGCGTCGCACCAGGCCCTGCTCTTCCCGCTACGCCGCCTGACCGCTGACCTCGCCGCCTACCTGGCGGGCCGCGACAGTGGCGTGCAACGCTTCGCCCTGCACCTGGAACACCGCACCGGCAACGAAACCCGGGTGCAGATCGGCCTGCTCAGCGCCGAGCGCGACGCCGGCATGCTCTTCGAACTGACCCGTGGCCGGCTGGAACACCAGCAACTGCCCGCGCCGGTCCTGGCGGTGCGCCTGGTCGCGCGCGAACTGCCCGCCTTCGCCCCGCAGCATCATCAGCTGTTCACTGAACGCCCGCAGCAGAACCAACCCTGGGAACAGCTGCGCGAACGCCTGCGTGCCCGCCTCGGTGACGAGGCCGTACATGGCCTCGGCGCGCGTGCCGATCACCGCCCCGAACGCGCCTGGACGCAGGAACCAATCGCCGCAGCGCTGCCCGCCAGTGCGCCGCGCCCCGGCTGGCTGCTCGCCGAACCACAGGCGCTGCAGGAGGCATCGCTGCGCATCCTCTGCGGCCCGGAGCGCATCGAATCCGGCTGGTGGGACGGCGACGACATACGCCGCGACTACTACGTCGTGGAGACCCGCAACGGTCAGCGCGGCTGGGCCTTCCGCCCGGTCGGCAGCAGTGGCCCCCTGCAGTTGCACGGCTGGTTCGCATGAACGGCTACGCCGAACTGCATTGCCTGTCGAACTTCAGTTTCCAGCGCGGCGCCTCCAGCGCCCAGGAGCTGTTCGAGCGTGCTGCCCGCCTCGGCTACCGAGCCCTGGCGATCACCGACGAATGCACCCTGGCCGGCATCGTGCGCGCCTGGCAGGCGGCCAAAAAACAGGACGTGGCCTTGATCGTCGGCAGTGAAGTGCTGATCGAGGGCGGCCCCAAGCTGGTGCTGCTGGCCGAGAACCTGGCGGGCTACCAGGCCCTCTGCGGCTTGATCACCCGTGCCCGACGGCGGGCCGCGAAAGGCACCTACCGCCTGCTGCGCGAAGACTTCGAGACCCCGCTCGATGGGCTGCTGGCGATCTGGCTGGAAGCCCAGGATGCCCAGCCCCTGCCCTGGCTGCGCAGCTGCTTCCCCGAGCGCCTGTGGCTCGGCGTCGAACTGCACCGGGGCGCGGGCGACAACGCTCGCCTGCAGCGACTGCTCGACCTGGCCCGTGCCTGCGCCCTGCCCGCCGTGGCCTGCGGCGACGTACACATGCACGCCCGTGGCCGCCGCGCCCTGCAGGACTGCATGAGCGCCATCCGCCAGCACCTGCCCGTGGCCGACGCGGGCGCCTACCTGTTCGCCAACGGAGAGCGCCATCTGCGCCGGTATGAGGAACTGGCCGAGCTGTACCCGGGCGCTCTGCTCGACGAAACCCTGCGCATCGCCGAACGCTGCCGCTTCGACCTCGGCCAACTGCAGTATCGCTACCCCCGCGAACTGGTGCCTGCGGGCCATGACGCCACCTCCTGGCTGCGCCAGCTGGTCGAGCGCGGTGCCTGCTGGCGCTGGCCCCAGGCCGTGCCCGAACGGGCGCGCGCCCAGCTGGAACACGAACTGAGCCTGATCGCCGAGCTGCAGTACGAGAGCTACTTCCTCACAGTCCACGACATCGTCCAGTTCGCCCGCAAGCACAGCATCCTCTGCCAGGGGCGCGGCTCGGCGGCCAACTCGGCGGTGTGCTTCGTGCTCGGCATCACCGAACTCGACCCCACCTGCAACCGGCTGCTGTTCGAGCGTTTTCTCTCGCGCGAGCGCAACGAGCCGCCGGACATCGACGTGGACTTCGAGCACGAGCGCCGCGAGGAAGTCATCCAGTACGTGTTCCGCCGCTACGGCCGCACTCGCGCGGCGCTGACCGCCGTGGTCAACACCTACCACGGCGCCGGCGCGGTGCGCGACGTCGCCAAGGCGCTCGGCCTGCCGCCCGACCAGGTCAACGCGCTGGCCGACTGCTGCGGTCGCTGGAGCAACGAACCACCCTCGGCCGAGCGCCTGCAGGAGGCCGGATTCGACCCGCACAACCCGCTGCTGCGCCGGGTGCTGGTGCTGACCGGTGAGCTGATCGGCTTTCCTCGTCACCTGTCACAACACCCCGGCGGTTTCGTGGTCTCCGAACACGCCCTCGACACCCTGGTGCCGGTGGAGAACGCCAGCATGGCCGAGCGCACCGTCATCCAGTGGGACAAGGACGACCTGGACCTGGTCGGCCTGCTCAAGGTCGACGTGCTCGCCCTCGGCATGCTCAGCGCCCTGCGCCGCTGCTTCGCCCTGATCGAGCGCTACCGTGGCAAGCTCTGGACCCTGGCCACCCTGCCCGCCAACGACCCGGCCACCTACGCCATGATCAGCCGTGCGGACACCATCGGCGCCTTCCAGATCGAATCCCGCGCGCAGATGGCCATGCTTCCGCGCCTGCGCCCGCAGACCTTCTACGACCTGGTGATCCAGGTCGCCATCGTCCGCCCCGGGCCGATCCAGGGCGACATGGTGCATCCCTACCTGCGCCGCCGGAATGGCGAGGAACCCGTCGACTTCCCCTCGGCGGAATTGAAGCCGGTGTTCGAACGCACCCTGGGCGTGCCGCTGTTCCAGGAACAGGTGATGGAACTGGCCATCGTCGCCGCCGACTACACGCCCGGCGAGGCCGACGAACTGCGCCGCAGCATGGCCGCCTGGAAGCGCCATGGCGGGCTCGAACCACACCGCCAGCGCCTGACCTCGCGCATGCTGGAAAAGGGCTACACGGTGGCATTCACCGAGCGCATCTTCAGGCAGATCGAAGGCTTCGGCAGCTATGGTTTTCCCGAATCCCACGCCGCCAGCTTCGCCCTCCTCGCCTACGCCAGCTGCTGGCTGAAATGCCACGAACCCGCCGCCTACGCCTGCGCCCTGGTCAACAGCTGGCCCATTGGCTTCTACAGCCCCGACCAGATACTGCAGGATGCTCGGCGCCACGGCATTCAGGTACGCCCGGTCGACGTCCGCCACAGCGACTGGGACTGCAGCCTCGAAGCCAGCGACGGCACGCAGCCGGCCATCCGCCTGGGGCTGCGGATGATTCGCGGCATGCGTGAAGAGGAAGCCCGACGGATCGAAACGGCCCGCCAGGCCGCCGCGTTCAGCGGCGTGGAAGACCTCTGCCTCCGCGCCCGCCTGGATGCCAGCGCCAGCGAACGCCTGGCCGATGCCGGCGCCCTGAGCGGCCTGGTCGGGCATCGCTACCAGGCCCGCTGGGCCGTCGCCGGCGTCGAGGAACAACTACCGCTGTTCGCCGGCATCGCCGCCTCTCAGGAAAGCGCGCTGAGCCTGCCCGAACCCACGGTGGGCGAGAACCTGCTCACCGACTACGACACCCTCGGCACCACCCTCGGCCCCCATCCCCTGGCCCTGCTGCGCGAAACGCTGCGTGCCGAGCGCTGCAAAAGCTCGCACGACCTGCAGGCGGTCGAACACGGCCGCGCCGTCAGCGTCGCCGGCCTGGTGATCGGCCGGCAACGACCGCAAACCGCCAGCGGCGTCATCTTCGTCACCCTCGAAGACGAGTTCGGCATGATCAACGTGGTCGTCTGGCACGACCTCGCCGAGCGCCAACGCCGCGTACTCGTGCAGTCGCAACTGCTGCGCATCGACGGCCACCTGGAAACGGTGGACGGCGTACGCCACCTCATCGCCGGCCGCCTGATCGACCTGACCCAGCTGCTGACCGGACTGGATATACGGAGTCGGGATTTCAGGTAGTTGCAGTGGTTAGGAGGTTGGCTGCTTTAGGCCAAGAGCGGTCACCCTGCGCCCACATAGCTAGACCGCTTCAGTCAGCTCATTGTGCAGGCTTGAACTGACCTCCCCTGAGCTATGTAATAGCCTTGAGCAAACGTATGGAGTGTTCATCAAGCTTCCGTACGAGCTCTGAAACGCTGAGGCCTTTATCTAGAACAACTCGGCGTCGGTCAGTACTCTGATGCTTGGCAAAGCGTGTATCGAATACCTTCAGACACTCTCGGAGTTCCTCGGCCTCCTCCTCAGAATTTGCGTGGCCCTTGTCCAAAATCAGTGCAACGTCGCATCTTGATTTAGAGCTATCGGAGTAGCTGACACTGAAGTAAACCGGCCACCAGTTCTCCCCTTCGTATTTCTCCCAGCCCGGCGGACATATATCCAGCCAAGCACGGGAGTGGGCGATATTCTCACGCTTCAAACGAGGCACTTTCGCTGCAATTGTCTCCTTGATTGAAGCCATGCCTTGGGTTTCACGTAGAAGAGAAATAACAGCTTTGTTCTGCAGCATAAACAGCTTTTGGGTATCGCTGCGGCTCTCAATCCAATTCTTCTCAAGGCGACCAGTAGAGGACTCAAGCAGCTGCTTGATAGCTGCTCCATGCGATTCATGAAGCTCTGCAGCAAGCGTTATGGCTCGCTGGCTTGCCGGACTCTCCCAGTCCGTCTGCCGATTGCAGTAACTGACAACAAGCCGAGCCGCAGCATTACCGCGCTCAACATGGAGCAGCGCCCTGTCAGCAGATGCCTTCAACCAGTCGTAGCCAAGGTGTAGCCAATAGCTGTTTGAAGGGCGATCAGACCAGTCATCACCCGCAAACTGCCGGTCCAAGGCAATGAATACACTGCTGTAATCTCGGAGGTGTGCGTTACTGGTGATAGCCTCCATCCAACTATCACGGTAACCGTCTAGTTGGTCACTGCGATGGGTAGCGCCTGCCTTATTCTCAATCAGCAGAACGAACTTGTTGGCTGGGTCAATCACAAACAGATCCACTCGCTCCGATGCTTTCATACCCAGTTCACGGGCGGTAAATACCGTGCCAAAACTTGAGGTGCGAATCCGGGAAGGCGTCCACTCAGCAAAGAAACGTGCTGTAGTTCCTCTGCGATCGAGTCCGCAACCTTGCGAAGCTGCTTGAGCAGCGCCTAGGAGCAAGTCACTGAGAATTTGATCGCCTTGACCGTGCCCTTCGCGAGGGTCAAACATCCAGGCGAGAAGGTCTGAGTGCTGGTTTTCGCTCAGAGAAATAACATCAAGGATGTCGTCCCCCGTTTTAAGGACTTCGCACAATTCCGACAGCTTTTTATCTCCCAGGAGAAACTCTATGGCCTCGTGTACGGCTCCTGCTTCCATGCGTGCATGCTCGCTAGATGGTTATTCCGACAAATGTTACATGAAATTTGCAGACTGGCAGCTTTTGGCCGGAAGCGGCCTGTCACCAGCGACCGCTATCGGCGGACAGCGGACGATCCCTTCGTCTCCTTACAGCATCAAACGTAGCGAGATGCCCTCCGGTCAATGTCCCCACGAGGCAGCCGCACCAATCCCGATAGCCGCAAACTACCGCCCCCTCCCACCACTCAGACCTGCCTGGCGACGACCATCTGCTCGACATCCATCGCGCGTTCGTATTCGTCGTGCAGCCAGGTCAGGGCCGATTCGAAGCGGCCGAAGTGGACTTCATCGACCACCCCGCTCTGCATGTTGGCCTGGATGGTTTCGCCAAGTACCCAGTCCTCCATGAGGATCTTGTTCACCAGGTTGTGGTTGGTCTCGTGCCTGCGCAGTTCGTCAGCCGACCATTCGTTACCGCCGTCTTGCGGGCGATCGACCAGCAGCACTTCTTCGATGCGGGTTTCCCCGACCGCCAGCGGCACCATGCGAATCAGCGAGATGTTGTCCGGCTGGGCGAGCAGCAGCACGGTGGGCGACAGGGTATAGATAATGTTGGCCATCCGGCGCATGTCCCATTGCGTCTCGGGCAGGTCGGGCGCCTCGAGCAGCGGCTTCTTCGGCAGGATCATGCGCATGTACAGGCCGCCCCAGCTCTCCCAGGTGGACAGGTTGCCCAGGAAGAACGGCGCCAGGGTGTGCTTGTGCGCCACGTTGAAGTGGTAGGCCTCGATCCCTCCCTCGAGCAGGACCTTCCAGTTGGCCTTGATCACATAGCTGCGGCGCTTGTAGACCTGCAGGTTCTCGATATCCAGGTAGCGCATGCCGGACAGCATCTCTGCGCCGAGCAGGTCTTCAGGTACCTGCCGGTTGCGGTCCGGATGGACGAAGACGATGCCGCCGATGACCCGGCTGGGGAACTCGATCAGGCCCAGCCGGCCCTTATCCAGCCCGACGAAACCACGCTCGAAATCGGGTGCGCCGGCCAGTTGGCCTTGGCTGTCGTAGGTCCAGGCGTGGTAGGGGCAGACGAACCTGTTCCTGCAGCCGCTTTCGCCGTTGGCCACCAGCCGTGCATTGCGGTGCCGGCAGGTATTGGCGAACACGCGCACCTGACAGTCCTCGCCACGCACCATCAGCAGCGACACGCCGTCGAGCCAGTCCAGAGCCAGGTAGTCGCCCGGGTTGGGCACCTCGTTGGCGGCACCGACGGCCAACGGCTGGTTGCGAAAGATCCGCTCTTTCTCGCGGGCAAACCACTGCGCGCTGGTGTAGCGCTCGGAGGCGTGGCTCCGGGTCGTCTCGTGGTACTGGGTTTCGCCGCGTGCCTGGAGTTCCAGCAGTTGCGCGATCAGGCGAATCTCGGTGGCTCTGTCCATGCTCGGTCCTCTCTGGGCGGCCTTTGTGGATGACTCGCGGCACCGGGTCGGGCCGATGGCGTTCACTCTAGCAAGGCAAAATCGACCAAATTCGACCTCTGCGGACGTATTCTCGACGCAAATGGACAACCCTTCGCGCGCAGCACCGCCGAGAGCGACACAAGATCGCCCGGCGCCTGCTGCAGTCCACCGACCTGCAGATACAGCAGGTCGCCGAGCAGGCGGGCTTCGCCTCGGCCACCGTGTTCGGCCGTTGCTTCAAGCGCGCCTTCGCGCAAACGCCACGCGCCTACCGGCAATCGCTGCCCACCACCCGCCAGTGAGGCCCGTCAGGCTGACGCGCGCAGGTGCCTCACGATGGGCCGTGTCAGCCAGCTCCCCTGCCCCCGGTGCCGCCCCATCACGCCCGGATGCCTTCTGTCGCAATGTTTCCCCTGGGGATAAAAAAATTCCCAAGAGGCATGGACAGCGCACGTTCATTCACTTATAAAAATCACCAGCACGAAAAATAGATTCGTCACAGTAAATTTTATTCATAGACGAACAGCGCTTTCACTCATGAAGATTTTCCTGCCGCCGCCCCCAGCAGAGGATTCGCCATGCAGCCCGCCAAGCACCCGTACGTGATCAAGATCAGTTGCCCGGCCACGTCCGGCATCGTCGCCGCCGTGACCTCCTACCTCGCCGACCATGGTTGCTACATCAGCGAGATGGCGCAGTTCGACGACGAGATCAGCGGCGCGTTCTTCATGCGTGCGGTGTTTCGTTTCAACAGTGATTTCGCCGGCGATATCCGGCAGATCCACGACGGTTTCGTCGATGTCGCCGAACGCTTCGAGATGACCTGGGAGCTGCACGACAGCACCGAGCCGATGCGCGTGCTGCTGATGGTCAGCAAGTACGACCACTGCCTGGCCGACCTGCTCTATCGCCACCAGAAGGGCGAGCTGCAGATGAAGATCACCGCCATCGTCTCCAACCACCTCGACCTGCGGCCGATGGCCGAGCGCGAGGGCATCCGCTTCATCTACCTGCCGGTGACCCGCGAGACCAAGGCCCAGCAGGAGGCCGAGCTGCTGAGGATCGTCGAGGAGACCCAGACCGAACTGGTAGTACTGGCGCGCTACATGCAGATCCTCTCCGATGACCTGTGCCAGCAGCTGTCCGGCCGCGCCATCAACATCCACCACTCGTTCCTGCCCGGTTTCAAGGGGGCCAAGCCCTACCACCAGGCCTTCGACCGTGGCGTGAAGCTGATCGGCGCCACCGCGCACTACGTCACCTCGGACCTCGACGAAGGCCCGATCATCGAGCAGGAAGTACAGCGCGTGGACCACAACTACACCCCCGATGCCCTGGTGGCGGTGGGCCGCGATACCGAGACGGTGGCGCTGTCCAAGGCGGTCAAGTACCACCTCGAACACCGCGTGTTCCTCAACCACGACAAGACGGTGATCTTCCGATGAGCGCACGACTGATCGACGGCAAGGCGACCGCCGCCCGCGTGCTCGCCGAAGTCGCCGGCGACGTGGCCGCGCTCAAGGCGCGCGGCATCGAGCCGGCGCTGGCGGTGGTGCTGGTCGGCAGTGATCCGGCCAGCCAGGTCTACGTGCGCAACAAGGTGCTGCGCGCCGGTGAGGTGGGCATTCGTTCGCTGGAATACCGCCTGGGCGCCGAAGCCAGCGCGGCGGAGGTGCTGGAGGTGGTCGAAGGGCTCAATGCCGACGCCTCGGTGCACGGCATCCTGGTGCAGCTGCCGCTGCCGGCGCACATCAGCGAGACACAGGTGCTGCAAGCCATCGACCCGGCCAAGGATGTCGATGGCTTTCACAGCGAGAACGTCGGCGGCCTCAGCCAGGGGCGCCCGGTGCTCACGCCCTGTACGCCGGCCGGTTGCATGCGCCTGCTGCGCGACACCCTGGGCGACCTGGCCGGCAAGCACGCTGTGGTGGTCGGGCGCTCGAACATCGTCGGCAAGCCGATGGCGGCGCTGCTGCTGGCCGCCGACTGCAGCGTCACCGTGCTGCACTCGCGCAGCGTCAAGCCGCAACGCCTCTGCGGTCAGGCCGACATCGTGGTCGCCGCCGTCGGCCGCCCGCGCATGATCGACGCCGACTGGATCAAGCCGGGCGCGGTGGTGATCGACGTCGGCATCAACCGCATCGAGGACGACGGCCGCTCGCGTCTGGTCGGCGACGTCGACTTCGACGCCGTGCAGCCGGTGGCCTCGGCCATCACCCCGGTGCCCGGCGGAGTCGGCCCGATGACCATCGCCATGCTGATGCACAACACCGTCACCGCTGCCCGCCAGCAACATGCGCCGAGCGCCCAGGAGTAACCGCCATGCCCCTTGCCCTGCTCAAGTACGGCCTGTCCTCGGAGTACCCCGTGGAGGTCGACCTGCCTGCGCCAAAGGACCTCAAGCCGGCCTATGACGTGGTCATCATCGGCGGTGGCGGCCATGGACTGGCCACCGCCTACTACCTGGCCAAGTACCACGGCGTGACCAACGTCGCGGTGCTGGAGAAGTCCTACCTGGGGAGCGGCAACACTGCGCGCAACACGGCGGTGATCCGCTCCAACTACCTGACCAGCGAGGGCGTGCGCTTCTACGCCGAGTCGGTGCGGATGTTCAAGGCGCTGTCCAACGAGTTCGACTTCAACATCATGTATTCCGAGCGCGGCCAGCTCACCCTGGCCCACACCGACGCCACGGTACGCGCCTTCCGCCAGCGCGCCGAAGTGAACAAGCACTTCGGTGGCCGCACCGAGATGATCGACCGTCAGCAGATACGCGAGCTGGTGCCGATGCTCAACCTCGACCCCGGCCACCTCCCCGTGCTCGCCGGGCTCTGGCACATCGACGGCGCCACGGCGCGCCACGACGCCGTGGCCTGGGGCTACGCCAAGCAGGCGGCCAAGCGCGGCGTGGAGATCCACCAGCTCACCGAGGTGCAGGACTTCATCGTCGAGAACGGCAAGGTCACCACCCTGCGCACCAATCGCGGCGACGTGCGCTGCGGCTGCGTGGTGCAGGCGGTGGCCGGTGCCAGCTCGCTGCTGATGAACAAGCTGGGGATCAGGGCGCCGATCCACACCTACCCGCTGCAGGCCATGGTCACCCAGCCGTTCAAGCCGTTCCTCGACCCGCTGGTGAGCTCCAGCGCGCTGCACTGCTACGTGCAGCAGACCAGCCGTGGCGAGATCGTCTTCGGCGGCGGCTCCGACCCGTACCCGCTGTACAACACGCGCTCGACCCTGGACCTGAAGGAAAGCCTGCTGGCCCATGCCATCGAGATGTTCCCCTTCATGGCCGGCGCCAAGCTGATGCGCCAGTGGACCGGCAGCACCGACATGACCCCGGACTACAGCCCGATCATGGGTCGCTCGCCGCTGGACAACTACTACCTGGACGCCGGCTGGGGCACCTGGGGCTTCAAGGCCACGCCGATCTGCGGCTGGACCATGGCCGAGCTGGTCGCCAGCGGCGGCAGGACGCCCGCGCTGATCCAGCCCTTCGCCCTGGAGCGCTTCGCCAGCTTCCGCCAGGTCAACGAGATGGGCGCCACGGCGGCGAGCCACTGAAGACACGCACGACATGTACCGCAGGAGCCCGCTTGCGGGCAATCCATTCGGCAGACCGCGATGATCGCCGGCAAGGCCAGGCGCCCCCGCGGTTCCTCCAACGATCAGCTCAACCTGGCTCGCCAAGGAGTCACGCGCAATGAAGATCATGCCCTGCCCGCTCAACGGGCCCCGCAACATCAACGAATTCACCTACGGCGGCGAACTCAGGCGCATGCCCGATCCAGGCACCTGTTCGGACGCCGAATGGGCCGACTACGTGTTCAACTGCGACAACCGCGCCGGGGTCGTCACCGAGTGGTGGCTGCACAACGCCTCCAGCTACTGGTTCCTCGCCGAGCGCCACACCGTCAGCGACGAGATCCTGCGCACCTTCGACCCGAAGGAGCTGTTCGACCAGCGCGTCGACTTCACCCTCCCCGCCAAGCAGCCTGAAGAGGTGAGCGCATGAGCGCCGACGTCCGCCTGCCGGCCCCGCTGGGCCTGCTGATCGACCGCAACCAGCCGCTCAGCTTCGACTTCGAGGGCCGCACCTACCAGGGCCTGGCTGGCGACAGCATCGCCAGCGCGCTGCTGGCCAACCGGCGCTGGCTGCTGTCGCGTTCGTTCAAGTACCACCGCCCACGCGGCCCGCTGTCGATGGCCGGGCAGGACGCCAATACCCTGGTGCAGCTGCCGGACGAACCCAATGTGCTGGCCGACCTGCAGCCGCTGGCCGCCGACCTCCAGGTCAGCGCGCAGAACTACAGCGGCAGCCTGGACAGGGACCGCGACGCCCTGCTCGGACATTTCTCCAGGTTCATGCCGGTGGGTTTCTACTACCGCGCCTTCTACAAGCCGAAAGGCATGTGGAAGGTCTGGGAGCCACTGGTGCGCAAGAAAGCCGGCCTCGGCGTGCTGAACCTGGCGTTGCAGCCGCAGTACCACGACAAGGCCTTCCTGTTCACCGACCTCGCGGTGATCGGTGCCGGCCCCGCCGGCCTGAGTGCCGCGCTGACCGCTGCCAATGCCGGCGCCAAGGTGCTGCTGATCGAGCAGCACAGCTACCTCGGCGGCGCACTGGCCTGGGCCCGCTTCGACGTCGAGGGCAAGCGCGCGGGCGAGCTGCGCAGCGAACTGCTCGCCGCCGTCGAGGGCCACGCCAATATCCGCGTGCTCAGGCAGGCCACCTGCAACGCCTGGTTCACCGACCACTACCTGCCGGTGATCCAGGGCAATCGTCTGTACAAGGTGCGCGCCCGCCAGTGCATCGTCGCCGCCGGCGCGTTCGAGCAGCCGGTGGTGTTTCGCAACAACGACCTGCCCGGGGTGATGCTGACCAGCGCCGCCCAGCGCCTGATCCGCCTCTATGCGGTCAAGCCGGGGACCCGTGCCGTGCTGCTGACCGGCAACGACGACGGCTACCTGGCCGCCCTCGACCTGCTCGATGCCGGGGTCGAGGTCGCCGCCCTGGTGGACCTGCGCGAGCGCGCCAGCGACGGCAGCCTGGTCACCGCCCTGCAGACCCGGGGCGTTGCCTGCCATGTCGGCAGCACCGTGTACGAGGCGCTCGGCGACAACCACCTGAGCGCCGTCGACGTGCGCCGCATCACCGCCCAGGGCGAGGTCGCGAGCAGCGGCCTGCGCATCGACTGCGACCTGCTGTGCATGTCCGCCGGTTACATGCCGGCATACCAGTTGCCATGCCAGGCCGGCGGCAAGCTGGCCTACGACGACGCCAGCGCCGCCTTCAGCCTGTCCGGCCTGCCTGCCGGGCTGCAGGTGGTCGGCTCGGTGAACGGGCGCAACGCCCTCGACACGCTGCTGGCCGACGCCAGCAATGGCGCCCTGCGTGCCCTGCAGGCGCTGGGCCTGGAAAGCGGCCAGCCCCTGCGGGAGCTGGCGGGCGAGGCGCGGGTCAACTTCCCCTGGCCGATCTTCCCCCACCCCAAGGGCAAGGAGTTCGTCGACTTCGACGAAGACCTGCAGGTACGCGATATCGTCAACGCCACCCGCCACGGCTACCGCGACGTGCAACTGGTCAAGCGCTTCTCCACCGTCGGCATGGGCCCTTCGCAGGGGCGCCACTCGGCGCTGCCCACCGCGCGCCTGGTGGCCCAGGCCACCGGGCGCAGCGTCAGTGAAACCGGGGTGACCACGGCGCGCCCGCCGTTCTGTCCGGAAACCCTGGCGCAGGTCGCCGGGCGTGGCTTCGACCCGTATCGGCAGACCGCCATGCACGCCCGCCACCTGGAGCTGGGGGCGAAGATGATGCCCGCCGGCATCTGGCAGCGCCCGGCCTACTACGGCGCGCCTGAGCAACGCGAGGCCTGCATGCAGGCCGAGGCGCGCCACGTGCGCGAGAAGGTCGGGCTGATCGACGTGTCCACCCTCGGCGGCCTGGACGTGCGCGGCCCGGACGCCGCCGAACTGCTCAACCGCCTCTACACTTTCGCCTTCGCCAAGCAGCCGGTGGGCCGTTCGCGCTACGCGCTGATGACCAACGAACAGGGCGTGGTGATCGACGACGGCGTCTGCGCGCGCCTCAAAGAGCAGCACTTCTATGTCAGCGCCACCACCAGCGGCGTCGACCGTGTCTACCAGCAGATGCTCAAGTGGAATGCGCAGTGGCGCCTGAACGTCGACATCACCAACGTCAGCGCCGCCCTGGCCGCCGTCAACCTGGCCGGGCCGGAGTCACGCCAGGTGCTGGCCCGGCTGTGCCACGACGTCGACCTGTCCGCCGAGGGTTTTCCTTACCTGGCAGTGCGCCAGGGCAGCCTGCTCACCCTCTGCGGCACACGTATTCCGGTGCGCCTGCTGCGGGTGGGTTTCGTCGGCGAGCTGGGGTACGAGATCCACGCACCGGCGCGCTACGGCGAAGCGTTGTGGGACGCGCTGATGGAGGCCGGCAAGGCGCACGACATTCGTCCGTTCGGGGTCGAGACCCAGCGCCTGCTGCGCCTGGAAAAGGGCCACGTGATCATCGGCCAGGACACCGACGGCATGACCAGCCCGGCCGAGATCGACATGCACTGGGCCATCGCCCGCAGCAAGCCGTTCTTCGTCGGCAAGCGCGCCGTGGAGATCCTCGAGGCGCAGGCGCCGATCCGCAAACTGGTCGGTTTCACCCTGCCCCGGGGCAGCAGCCAGCCGCTGGAGGGCCATCTGGTGCTCAAGGGCGCGGACATCAGCGGCAACGTCACCTCCTGCGAATACTCGCAGACCCTCGGCCAGATCATCGGCCTGGCCTACTGCGCCCCCGAGCAGGCCACGCCCGGCCAGCTGTTGCCGATCCGTGTCGAAGGCGGCGAGATGGTCCAGGCCACGGTGGTGCAGCTGCCCTTCTACGACCCCGAAAACCAACGCCAAGAGCTGTGAGCATGAGCATCGGAGCCGAACACTTCAGCGAGCGCAGCCCGCTCTACCGGTTGCACGCCGAGGCCCGCCTGGGCCGGATCGGCGACAGCTGCATCGCCACCGCGCATGGCGACCAGGACGAGCGCGCCAGCGCCGCCCGCTGCGCGCTGCTGGACCTGAGCAATCTGCCACGGGTCGGGTTTCGCGGCGTCGCCAGCGCGGCCTGCCTGCAGGCGCAGGGCTTCGTCCTGCCGGGCGCGCCCAACCAGGCGCTCGCCCAGGCCGACGGGAGTGCCGTGCTGCGCCTGTCGCAGAACGAATACCTGCTGCTGGGCAGCCTGCTCGACGCCGGCGCGCGCGTGCGTCAGCAGGAGCAGGACTGGCAGTTCGACGGCAGCCCCAACTACCTGCTGCCGCGCCAGGACAGCCATGCCTGGTTGCTGCTGAGCGGGCGCCACGGCAGCGAGGTGATGGCCAAGCTGTGCGGCGTCGACCTGCGCGCCGAGGCTTTCCCCCCTGGCAGCGTGGCGCAGACCTCGGCGGCACGGGTCAACGTCATCGTCGCCAACCTGCCCCAGGGCGAACTGCCTGGCCTGCACATCCTCTGCGACCGCGCCTCGGCGCATTACTTCTGGGGCGCGCTGCTCGATGCCATGCAGGAATTCGATGGACACCCCGTGGGCATCGACGCCCTGCCCTGACACCACGTGATCCACCCTGCGCGGCCACGACCGAGCGCAGGGTGGATGGCGCTTCATCCTCCAGGAGGCCAACGCCATGGGCATCCACGAAGACGAGCCGGACTACCGCGTGCCGGCGCTGCAACGCGGCCTGAGCATCCTGCAGATGTTCAACGCCGAGGTGCGCAGCCTGAGCAGCAACGCCATCGCCGAGCGCCTGGGCGTCAGCGTCTCGGCCATCTACCGCATCCTCATCACGCTCACCGACATGGGCTACCTGCGCAAGCTCGGCAAGAACAGCTACGAGCTGGGCCCGCAGGTGCTCTGCGACGGCTTCGCCTACCTGGCCAGCCGCGACCTGGTGGACATCGCCATGCCGCACCTCAATGCGTTGCGCGATCGCACCTCGCTGTCCTGCCATCTGTCCATCCGCGAGCACACCGACAGCCTCTACGTCGGCCGCGCCTTCGCCGCCCAGCGGCTGTCGGTGAACATCCCCATCGGCACCCGCATCCCCTGCCACTGCACGGCCATGGGGCGCATGCTGCTGTGTGCGCTGACGCCCATGGAGCTGGACAAGCTCTACCAGCACGTGCGCCTCGACGACTACCCGCCGCCCGCGCCGAAGACCCTGCCCGAGCTGCAACAACTGATCGAGCGTGACCGCGAGCGTGGCTGGGTCATGCACCGCTCCGACTACTCCACCGCCATCGCCTGCGCCATACGCAACCACCGGGGCGAGGTGGTCGCGGCGATCAACCTGTCCGGCCCTGAGGCGGTGATGGACAGCCCGGTGGCGCGCGAACGCTACCGCGAGAGCCTGCAGCAGTGCGCCGACGAGATCGCCGCCGAACTGGGGGCCTCGCCCCGGCGCTGACCCCGGCGCTCAGGCAGCCGCCTGCAACGCCGCGCGGCCCCGTCTCGCGCAACTGACATCAAATTGTCATCACCCTTTCGCCTGCTATTCTGCCTTGTGAACAGGGCAGCGCTACTTTCCTGGCAGGAACACGCAGCAAGCCGCATGGACGCCGGGGCACGCCATACCCTACCGGCGTCCCTCGGCGGCAACGACCCGTTCGCCACAGCCGATCCATCAGGCCAGTTCGAGGTTGTCAGCCGCCACACAGCACAGGGAATCGTCATGAAAACTGTCACTCGCATGCTTCTTGACCTTAGTGTTCGTAAAAAACTGCTCGGCGGCTTCGGCCTGATCCTGTTCATCACCCTGGCCACGACCTGGATCGGTAACACCAGCCTGGACAGCACCCTCGATCGCATCGACAGCCTGCTGGGCGTCAGCGAGATCGACGCCAACCTGATGCGCGCGCCAGCAGGAAAAGAACTACCTGCTGCGCGACGATCAAACCGCCATGCAGCAGGCCCTGAGCCTGTCGCAGCAGATACAGGAGCAGGCCGCCGCGAAGGAAGCGGAGCTGGCACGCCCGGAAAACAAGGCGCTGATGCGCCAGATCCAGGAAGACGCCAGCGGCTACCGCGACGAGCTGGCGCAGCTGCAGGCCGCCGGCAAGGCCAGCAGCGAGGCGCAGCAAGCCATGGAAGAATCCGCCCGTGCAGCGCTCAAGCGCTTCACCGAGCTGGAGGCCAAGCTGCGCCAGCTGGCCGTCGAACAGATCCGCCTGAGCGGCGCGCAGAGCAGCATCGACACCCTGGACCGCGCCAACCAGGCCAGCCAACTGGCACGCGAGCTGCTGGAAGCGCGGCGCCGCGAGAAGGACTTCCTGCTGCGCCGCGACGACCAGTACGCGCAGCTCCTCGATGGCCACTTCCAGTCGCTCGACGACAAGAGCCGGCAACTGCTCAATACGCTGCAGGACGACGCAGCGCGCGCCGAGGTGGAAGAGGCGCTGCAGCAACTGGCCGCCTACCGCAGCCACTTCGCCCAGTTGAAGAACAACCTGGGCGAGCTGGAGCAGAGCGAAGAGGACATGACCTCCCGCGCGCGCGAGGTCACGGCCGCGTCGAGCCAGTCGCTCAAGCTGCAGCGCGAGCTGCTGGCGAGCGACTCCAGCCACGCCAAGCAGACCCTGCTGATCGCCGCCGCGATCGCCTTCGTGCTCGGCGTGCTCTGCGCACTGTTCATCACCCAGGCCATCGTCACCCCGCTGCAGCGCGTGGTCGGCATCGCCCGGCAGGTCGCCGGCGGCGACCTGACCACCAATATCGAGAGCGACCGCCGCGACGAACTGGGCCAGTTGATGCAGGCCATGCAGGCCATGACCCTGAGCCTGCGGGACCTGATCGGCCAGCTCGGCGCGGGCATCACCCAGCTCGCCACGGCGGCGGAAGAGCTTTCGGCGGTGACCGAGCAGACCAGCGCCGGCGTCACCCAGCAGCGCATGGAGACCGACCAGGTCGCCACCGCCATGAACCAGATGGCGGCCACCGTGCAGGATGTCGCGCACAACGCCGAGAACGCCGCCAGCTCGGCCAGCGACGCGGAAGACCAGACCCGCGAGGGCGACAAGGTGGTGCAGCAGGCCATTACCCGCATCGAACAGCTGGCCAGCACCGTGGAAGCCTCCGCCGAAGCCATCGGCCGGCTCAAGGGCGATAGCGCCAACATCGGCACGGTACTGGACGTGATCAAGAGCATCGCCGAGCAGACCAACCTGCTGGCACTCAACGCCGCCATCGAGGCCGCGCGCGCTGGCGAAGCGGGCCGTGGCTTCGCCGTGGTCGCCGACGAGGTGCGCGCCCTGGCGCGCCGCACGCAGGAGTCCACCCAGCAGATCGAACAGCTGGTCGCCGCGCTGCAGAACGGCGCCGAGAGCGCAGTGAGCGTCATGGCGCAGAGCCGCAGCATGGCTGGCGAGACCGTGGAGGCGGCGCGCCACGCCGGTACCGCCCTGACGCGGATCGACGAAGCGGTGTCGCGCATCCAGCAGATGAACCAGCAGATCGCCACGGCCTCCGAGGAGCAGAGTTCGGTCGCCGAGGAGATCAACCGGAGCATCGCCAATATCCGCGACATCGCCGAGCAATCGGCCGCCGCGACCGAGGAGACCTCCACCGCCAGCGTCGACCTGGCGCGCCTGGGCAGCGACCTGCAACAACAGATCAATCGCTTCCGGGTCAGCTGAGCCCGCGAGGGCACGGCGTTGGCGCCGTGCCCGCTTGCGCGCCACTCGTGCCGCAACGGGCACATGCCGCTGGCGCGCGACCTTTTGCCCCGGCAGATAACGCTAATTGATCTTATTTAAATTCCGTTAGCCTGCTAATCTTGGCGCCCCGTTCCCCTGCCCGCCCGGATAGCTCTCCCGATGTCGCCGCTCCAGCGCTGTTTGTTGCCTCTTCTGGTCCTGCCCCTGATCGCTTGCGAACAGCAAGCGAACTTCACCGCAGCGGAGCCCGGTGAAGCGCTGTCCGCCGGTGCGGCCACCGTGCGCAAGTTCGACCACAACGCCTTCTCCCTGCCATCGGCGAACCTGGCGCCGAGCCGGCGCCTGGACTTCTCGGTAGGCAACAGCTTCTTCCGCAACCCCTGGGTCACGGCCCCCGCCACAACCACCGCGCGTGACGGCCTGGGCCCGCTGTTCAACACCAACGCCTGCCAGAACTGCCACATCAAGGACGGCCGCGGCCATCCCCCGGCGGCGGATGCGCTGAGCGCCGCGTCGATGCTGGTGCGCCTGTCCCTGCCGGCGCGCCCGGAGGATGCCGAGCGCCTGCTGCAACAGGGGGTGATCGCCGAACCGACCTATGGCACCCAGCTGCAGGACATGGCCAACCCCGGGGTGGCACCCGAGGGCAAGGTGCGCGTCAGCTACAGCAGCGTGCCGGTGAGTTTCGCCGACGGCACCGAGGTGGAACTGCGCAAGCCGCGCCTGGAAATCAGCCAGCTGGGCTACGGCGCCATGCACCCGGATACCCTGTTCTCGGTGCGCATCGCCCCGCCGATGATCGGCCTGGGCCTGCTCGAAGCCATCGCCGAAGCCGACATCCTCGCCGCCGCCGACCCGGACGACGCCGATGGCGATGGCATCTCCGGACGCGCCAACCGCGTCTGGGATCGCCAGCAGCAGCGCAGCGCACTGGGCCGTTTCGGCTGGAAGGCCGGCCAGCCCAGCCTCAACCAGCAGAACGCGGATGCCTTCGCCAACGACATGGGCCTGACCAGTTCGCTGATCCCCCACGACAACTGCACCGCCGCGCAAGCCGACTGCCTCGCCGCAGCGCACGGCGGTGAGCCGGAGGTCAGCGACACCATCCTCGCCAGCGTCCTGTTCTACAGCCGCAACCTCGGCGTGCCGGCGCGGCGCGATGTCGATGCGCCCGAGGTGCTCAAGGGCAAGAGCCTGTTCCACCAGGCCGGCTGCCAGAAATGCCATACCCCGAGCTTCACCACCTCGGCCGAAGCCGCCGAGCCGGAGCTGGCCAACCAAGTGATCCGCCCCTATACCGACCTGCTGCTGCACGACATGGGCGAAGGCCTGGCCGATGGCCGCGAGGAATTTCTCGCCAGCGGTCGCGAGTGGCGTACCCCGCCGCTCTGGGGCATCGGCCTGACCGAGGCGGTCAACGGCCATACCCAGTTCCTGCATGATGGACGCGCGCGCAACCTGCTGGAGGCGATTCTCTGGCATGGCGGCGAGGCCGAGGCGGCCCGGCAGCGCGTGCTGCAGTTCGACAGCGATGAGCGGGCCGCGCTGCTCGCCTTCCTCAACTCCCTCTAGGAGAGCGCCGCCAACATGCCTGCATTCGACCACACGGCCTTGAAATTGCCCCCGGACTGCGTGTTCAGCGCAGTAAACTGCGCATCCTCGAACCGCTTCGTCCCGTCTTCGCTCGTCGATCGTGTGAACACCCTCTAAGGAGCCTGCGATGTTGCCCAAAACCCTGATCGCCTCCCTGCTCGGCCTGGCCCTGGTCGGCTGCGGCCAGCAGGACCCCAAAGCCAAGGTCAGCGCCGCGCTGGCCGACGGCGTACTGCTGCCGGCCTACACCAGCTGGCAGGAAGCCGATCGCCAGCTGGCCACCAGCTCCGCCGCGTTCTGCGCCGGCAGCGCCGACCTGGCGGCCACCCGCCAGGCCTTTCTCGGCGCGCAGAGCGCCTGGGCCGGCTTGCAGCCGCTGCTGATCGGCCCGCTGGCCGAAGGCAACCGCGCCTGGCAGATCCAGTTCTGGCCGGACAAGAAGAACCTGGTGCAGCGGCAGGTCGAAGCCCTGCTGAAGAACAAGCCGCAGCTGACCCCGGACGACCTGGCGAACGCCAGCGTGGTGGTGCAGGGCCTGACCGCCTACGAGTACATCCTCTTCGACCCCGAGCTGGACCTGTCCCAGCCCGAGCAGAAAACCCGCTACTGCGCGCTGCTGCAGGCGATCGGCGTGCACCAGCAGGAGCTGGCCGGCAACATCGTCGGCGAGTGGCAGGGCAAGTCGGGCATGGCCGAGCAGCTGAAGACCTTCCCCAACGACCGCTACGCCGACGCCAACGAGGCCATCGCCGAACTGCTGCGCGTGCAGATCAGCGGCATCGACGGCCTGAAGAAGAAGCTCGGCGCCCCGCTCGGCCGCCAGACCAAGGGCATCCCCCAGCCGTACCAGGCCGAGGCCTGGCGCAGCACCGCCAGCCTGGCCAACCTCGGCGCGGCGCTGGCCAGCGCAGAACTGCTGTGGCATGGCGGCAATCGCGACGGCATCCAGGCGCTGCTCGGCGCTGACCAGGCCGAGCTGGCTCAACGAATCGATGCGGCCTACCAGGAGACCCGTCAGCGCCTCGCCGCGCTGGAGCGCCCGCTGGGTGAACTGCTCGCCGACGAGGCCGGCCGCGCCAGCCTGAACGAGCTGTACGACAGTCTCAACCGCCTGCACCGCCTGCAGGAAAGCGACCTGGCCAAGGCCCTGGGCGTGCAGATCGGCTTCAACGCCCACGACGGAGACTGAGCATGCAACGCAGAACCTTCCTCGGCCTGGGCGCCGTGGCGGCGAGCCTGGCCGCCGCCGGCGCCTTCGGCAGCTGGACCCTGTTCGGCCCGTCCGGCCAGCCCCTGGTGCTGTCGGCCCGCGACGATGCCGACGGCAAGCACTATGCCGTGGGCTATCACCTCGATGGGCAGCAGGCCTTCGCCACCGCCGTGACCGAGCGCTGCCACGACGTGGTGCCGCACCCGAGCCTGCCGCTGGCGCTGTTCGTCGGCCGCCGGCCGAGCACCGAGAGCTACCTGATCGACACCCGCGACGGTCGTCTGCTGCAGCCCCTGATCGCTGCCGAAGGCCGCCACTACAACGGCCACGCGGTGTTTCACCAGGGCGGCGACTGGCTCTACGCCACCGAGAACGACACCACGGAGCCAGGGCGCGGCGTGCTGGGCGTCTATCGCCTGAACGGCGAACGACTCGAGCGCAGCGGCGAACACAGCACCCACGGCGTGGGCCCTCACCAGCTGCTGTGGATGCCCGACGGCGAGACCCTGGTGGTCGCCAACGGCGGCATCCGCACCGAGGCGGAAAGCCGCGTGGAGATGAACCTCGACGCCATGGACTCCAGCCTGGTGCTGATGCGCCGCGATGGCAGCCTGGTCAGCCAGGAGAAGCTGGCCGACCAGCAGAACAGCGTCCGTCACCTCGCCGTGGCCCGCGACGGCACCGTGGTCAGCGGCCAGCAGTACATGGGCGACCTGCATGACGCCGTGCCGCTGCTCGCCATCAAGCGTCCCGGCCAGGCCTTCCAGGCGTTCCCGCTGGGCGAGGCGCAACGGGCGATGATGACCCAGTACACCGCCAGCCTGGCGATCCATGACGACCTGCGCCTGCTGGCGATGACCGCACCGCGCGGCAATCGCTTCTTCGTCTGGGACCTGGACAGCGCCGAGGTGCGCCTGGACGTGCCGCTGCCGGACTGTGCCGGGGTGGGCGCCGTCACCGACGGTTTCGTCGTGACCTCGGGCCAGGGCCGCTGCCGCCTGTACGACTGCCGTGGCGAGCGCATCGTGGCCAAGGCCCTGGACCTGCCGGCCGGGCTCTGGGACAACCACCTGCGCCTGGGCTAGGCGTCGCAGCAAGCAATCGGCAATGCGCAGCAGGCTCAGGCACTGCTGCGCTCGATGAGTTCGAAGCCCACATCCAGGCGCAGCGGCTGGCGTCCGCTGGCCGGCTCGGCAATGCGCGCCAGCAGGGCCTCGGCGATGGCACGGCCGATGCGCGCCCCGTCCACCCGCACCGTGGACAGGGGCGGATGGGTGTGCGCCGCACTGGAGAGGTCGCCAAAGCCCATCACCGCCAGGTCCTCGGGCACGCGCAAGCCACGGCTGGCCGCCTCGGCCATCACCCCCTGCGCCAGGGTGTCGGAACTGCACACCACCACCTCCCCGGCCGCGCCGGCCTGCAGCAGTCGCGCCAGACCCTCGCGACCGACCGCCAGGGTCGCCGGCGCCGGCAACAGCTGCGCGCTGACGGGCGCCTCCAGACGTCCCTCCAGGGCCGCCACCAGGCTGCGATAACGGCGCAGGCCGCGCGGGTCGTCGATGCCCACCACCGACACACGCCGGTAGCCCTTGCCGAGCAGGTAGGTCGCCACTGCCTGGCCAACCGCCTCGTGAGAGAAGCCGACCAGCATGTCCAGCGGCCGCTCGCACAGGTCCCATGCCTCGACCAGCGGAATGCCGACCCGTGCCAGACGCTCGCGGCTGGCCTGGGTGTGCTCGGTGCCGGTCAGGACGATGCCGTCGGGGCGCCGCCCCAGCACCGCCTCGAGCAGCGCCTCCTCCTGCTCCGGGCGGTAGCCGGTCAGCCCCAGCAGGGTCTGGTAGCCCACCGCCGCCAGGTGGTCGGTCAGTGCCTGCACGGTGTCGGCGAAGATCGAGTTGGCGATGGTCGGCAGGAAGATCGCCACCAGCCGGCTGCGGCTGGAGGCCAGCGAACCCGCCGCCAGGTTGGGCACGTAGCCGGTAGCCCGCACCGCCTCCAGCACCCGCTTGCGCGTGGCATCGGTAACCACCTCCGGCCGCCCCAGGGCGCGCGACACGGTGATCGGCGATACCCCTGCGACCCTGGCCACGTCGATCAGCGTGGGCGCTGTGCTGCTACGTATCCCGGCAGGTCTCCGGCTCATCTCACGGCTCCATCATGCACGGTTTCACACCCCGGCTCGCGTCACTCTCTCGAGTCACAGTCATCATACAACTTTAGTCGAACGGCCAGCGCTGGCCGATATCCGAAACGCCATCGTGCGACACCTGGAACAGGCCTCGCGCCATCGCCTGGAATGCGCAGAACACGGCAGCAATGCAGATGGCATGCGGCTTCATCCGTTTCAGGCCGACTATAGAGGCATACCCGTGCGCAGAGCAAAGCCTGAGGAAAAGCCTCGATTATCACGTTGACAGCGCATCGGGTGCTGCTGATAATCGATCCATGTCATACGACAACGTATGACACCAAAACAACAACAAGAGTCCAGACCCCAGCATGAGCAGCACGTCCCCAGAGCTACGCCCCTTCGACCGCATTCTCCTGACCGGCGCCGCTGGCGGACTGGGCAAGGTACTGCGTGAACGCCTGCGCCCCTACGCCAACATCCTGCGCCTGTCCGACATCGGCGAGATGGCCCCCGCCGCCGGCCCGCACGAAGAAGTGGTGCACTGCGACCTGGCCGACAAGGCCGAGGTCCATCGCCTGGTCGAAGGCGTCGATGCCATCCTGCATTTCGGCGGTGTCTCGGTCGAACGCCCCTTCGAGGAAATTCTCGGCGCCAACATCTGCGGCGTGTTCCACATCTACGAAGCGGCGCGCCGCCATGGCGTGAAGCGCGTGGTGTTCGCCAGCTCCAACCACGTCATCGGTTTCTACCAGCAGGACGAACGGCTCGACGCCCGCTCGGCGCGGCGCCCGGACGGTTACTACGGCCTCTCCAAGTCCTATGGCGAGGACATGGCCAGCTTCTACTTCGACCGCTACGGCATCGAGACCGTCAGCATCCGCATCGGCTCGTCGTTTCCCGAGCCGGCCAATCGCCGCATGATGAGCACCTGGCTGAGCTATGACGACCTCACCCAGCTGATCGAACGCTGCCTGTACACAGCCAACGTCGGCCACACCGTGGTCTACGGCATGTCGGACAATCGCGACGTCTGGTGGGACAACCACCTGGCCGCCCACCTCGGTTTCCAGGCCAGGGACAGCTCCGAAGTGTTCCGCGACAAGGTCGAGGCGCAACCGCTGCCAGCCGCCGACGACCCCGCGCGCATCTACCAGGGCGGCGCCTTCGTGGCCGCCGGCCCGTTCGGCGACGACTGACGCCCGCACGCCCCGCTCCTGCCCCGACAACAACCAGAGCACACCACGGCCATGTCAGCAGAACTGATTGTCGACGCACGCAACGCGACCGGAGAAAGCCCGGTATGGAACGCCGCGGAACAGGCACTGTACTGGGTCGACATTCCCGCAGGCCGGCTGCATCGCTGGTCCGTGGCCGATGGCCAGACGCAGAGCTGGCAGGCCGATGAAATGCTCGCCTGCCTGGCCATGCACCCGTCCGGCGGCTGGCTCGCCGGCATGCAGAGCGGCCTCTTCCACCTGCGCCCGCAGGACGATGGCGGTATCCGCAGCGAGTGCCTGGCACGCGTCGAACACCCTCGCCCGCAGATGCGCTTCAACGACGGTCGCTGCGACCGCCAGGGACGTTTCTGGGCCGGCACGATGCTGCTGGACATGGCCGCCGGTGCCCGCGTCGGCGCGCTGTATCGCTACGACGGCCAGCTGCAGGAGCGGCTCGACGACCTCATCGTGCCCAATGGCCTGGCCTTCAGCCCCGATGGCCGGATCATGTACCTGTCCGACTCGCACCCGACGGTGCAGGCGGTCTGGGCCTTCGACTACGACACGGACAGCGGCACGCCGCACAACCGCCGCCTGTTCATCGACATGACGCGCCACCCCGGCCGCCCGGACGGCGCGGCGGTGGACGTCGACGGTTGCTACTGGATCTGCGGCAACGACGCCGGGCTGGTCCATCGCTTCACCCCCGACGGCCGCCTGGACCGCTCGCTCGCGGTTCCGGTGCAGAAACCCGCCATGTGCGCCTTCGGCGGGCCGCACCTGGACACCCTGTTCGTCACCTCGATCCGCCCCGCCGGCGACGTTTCCGAACAGCCGCTGGCCGGCGGTGTGTTCGCCCTGAGCCCTGGCGTGCGCGGCATGGCCGAACCGGCCTTGCGCCCCTGACCCGATTCACCCCGGGCCACCTCGTGGTACCGGTCTCGCGCTGCTGTTCACCAACAACAACAAGACGGAGCTTTCCGCATGAACCTCAAACGCAAGTTGCTACTCGCCACACTTCCTCTGGCTCTCGGCCTGTCCACCTTCGCCCAGGCCGAGATGACCCTGAAGATCGCTGAAATCCACCCGGCCGGCTACCCGACCGTGGTGGCCATGGACAACCTCGGCAAGAAGCTGGATGCAGCGACCGCTGGCGAGATCAAGTCGCGCATGTTCGCTGGCGGCGTACTCGGTTCGGAGAAGGAAGTGATCGAGCAGACCCAGATCGGCGCCGTGCAGCTGACCCGCGTCAGCCTCGGCTCGGTCGGCCCGGTCGTCCCCGCCACCAACGTCTTCAACATGCCCTTCGTGTTCCGCGACATCGCGCACATGCGCAAGGTGATCGACGGCGAGATCGGCCAGGAAATCCTCGATGCCATCACCAACTCCGACTTCAACATGGTCGGCCTGGCGTGGATGGAAGCCGGCAGCCGCAGCCTCTACACCAAGAAGCCGGTGCGCAAGCTGGAAGACCTCAAGGGCATGAAGATCCGCGTGATCGGCAACCCGCTGTTCATCGACACCCTCAACGCCATGGGCGCCAACGGCATCGCCATGGACACCGGGGAAATCTTCAGTGCCCTGCAGAGCGGCGTGATCGACGGTGCCGAGAACAACTCGCCGACCCTGCTCGAGCACAACCACTTCCGCGCGGCCAAGTACTACACCCAGACCCACCACCTGATCCTCCCCGAGCCGCTGCTAATGTCCAAGACCACCTGGAACAAGTTGACGCCGGAGCAGCAGGCGCTGGTCAAGAAGCTGGCCAAGGAAGCGCAGCTGGAAGAGCGCGAGCTGTGGGTCGCCAAGGAAAAGGCCAGCGACGAGAAGCTCAAGGCCGAGGGCGTCGAGTACATCGAGGTCGACACCAAGCCGTTCTACGACGCCACCGCCCCGGTTCGTGAGAAGTACGGCGCGCAGTTCGCCGACCTGATCAAGCGCATCGAAGCCGTTCAGTAATCCACGCGCAGCACGCGGCGTGCGCTCCGGCCACGTCGCGTCACCGGTGAAGTCTCATGAAAAACCTGGTTCTGGGCGTCAACGACGCCATCTACCGCGCCTGTATCGCGACCGCCGGACTGGCGATCGTGATCATGGCCCTGATCATCCCCTGGGGCGTGTTCAGCCGCTACGCACTCGGCCAGGGCCTCGGCTGGCCCGAGCCTGTCGCCATCCTGCTGATGGTGCTGTTCACCTTCATCGGCGCCGCCGCCAGCTACCGCGCCGGCGCGCACATGGCGGTGCAGGTGCTGAGCGATCGCCTGCCCGCTCCGGCCCAGCCCTTCCTCATCCTGTTCGTGCGCCTGGCCATGGGCGCCATCAGCCTGTTCATGCTGATCTGGGGCTACAAGCTGTGCGTCGCCACCTGGAATCAGTACCTCAGCACGCTGACCTGGATGCGCGTCGGCATCAGCTACGCGCCGATTCCGCTGGGCGGCTTCGTCACCCTGCTGTTCGTCATCGAACAACTGCTCTACGGCGACCAGCACAAGCGCCGCGTCGTCGATTACGAGAACTGCGAAGATTCCAAGGAGTCCGTGTAATGGATGCCGCCATCCTGCTGGGCAGCTTCATCGCCCTGATCCTGCTGCGCGTCCCGGTCGCCTACGCCCTTGGCCTGGCGACCCTGATCGGCGCCTGGTGGATCGAGATTCCGCTGCACGCCGTGATGATCCAGATCGCCGGCGGCGTGAACAAATTCTCCCTGCTGGCCATCCCCTTCTTCGTCCTGGCCGGCGCGATCATGGCCGAAGGCGGCATGGCGCGGCGCCTGGTGGCGTTCGCCGGGGTGCTGGTGGGCTTCGTCCGCGGCGGCCTGTCGCTGGTCAACATCACCGCCTCGACTTTCTTCGGCGCCATCTCCGGCTCGTCGCTCGCCGATACCGCCTCGGTCGGTTCGGTGCTGATCCCGGAAATGGAGAAGAAAGGCTACCCGCGCGAGTTCTCCACCGCCGTCACCGTCTCCGGTTCGGTGCAGGCGCTGCTGACCCCGCCCAGCCACAACTCGGTGATCTACTCGCTGGCCGCCGGTGGCACGGTGTCGATCGCCGCGCTGTTCGTCGCCGGCATCGGCCCTGGCCTGATGCTCAGCGCCACCATGGCCACGCTCTGCCTGCTGTTCGCCAGAAAGCGCAATTACCCCAAGGGCGAAGTGATTCCGCTGCGCCAGGCGCTGCAGATCTGCGTGGAAGCGCTGTGGGGCCTGATGACCATGGTAATCATCCTCGGCGGCATTCTCAGCGGCGTGTTCACCGCCACCGAGTCAGCAGCCGTGGCGGTGGTCTGGGCCTTCTTCGTGACCATGTTCATCTACCGCGACTACAAGTGGAGCGAGCTGCCGAAGATGCTGCACCGCACGGTGCGTACGCTGTCGATCGTGATGATCCTCATCGCCTTCGCCGCCAGCTTCGGCTACATCATGACGCTGATGCAGATTCCGTCGAAGATCACCACCGCGTTCCTGACCCTGTCGGACAACCGCTACGTGATCCTGATGTGCGTGAACTTCATGCTGCTGGTGCTCGGCACCCTGATGGACATGGCCCCGCTGATCCTGATCCTCACCCCGATCCTGCTGCCCGTGGTCACCTCGTTCGGCGTCGACCCGGTGCACTTCGGCATGATCATGCTGGTCAATCTGGGGATCGGCCTGATCACACCACCGGTAGGTGCGGTACTCTTCGTCGGTGCCGCCATCGGCAAGGTCAGCATCGAGAACACGGTGAAGGCCCTGCTGCCGTTCTACATCGCGCTGTTCGCGGTACTGATGGCCGTGACCTACATCCCTGCCATCTCCCTCTGGCTGCCCAGCGTGGTGCTGTAAGTCATCGGCCGCAGGTCGTCGATCCATCCCGAGCCGCCTTCCGGGCGGCTCCTTGCTGTATGAGGACATTTCGCTCCGCCATGTCTGCCGCCCTCTTCCCCCGGCACATCGCCGCCCTGATTCTCGCGACGCTGGCCTGCTCGTTCGCCGGCAACCACATCGCCGCCCGCATCGCCTTCGACCATGAAGCCGGCCTGCTGCTGGCGATCCTCTGCCGCTCCGGAGTAACCCTGCTGGTGCTCAGTGCGCTGGTGCTCTGGCAGCGCGACTCGCTGCGCCTGAAGCGCGAGACCTGGGGCTGGCAACTGCTGCTGGGCACGCTGATCGCGGTGCAGAGCTTCTGCATCTATTCGGCGGTGGCGCGCATTCCGGTCGGCCTGGCCCTGCTGGTGGTCAACCTGTCGCCGATCCTGCTCGCCCTGCTGACCTGGATACTCGGCGGCCCGGCACCAACCCGCCGGGCCGCGGTGATCATGGGCGTGATCCTCATCGGCCTGATGCTGGTGCTGGATGTACCGGCGCGCCTGGCCAGCCAGGGGGCCATCGACGAGCGCTGGGTCGAGGGTGTGCTGTTCAGCCTGACTGCCGCCGGCGTCTTCGCCGTGGCACTGTGGGTCACCGAGCACCGCCTCTCGGCCATGCCCGGCCGGGTCCGCAGCATGCTGACCATGGCGGTGGTGTTCAGCCTCTCGGCCATGGTCGGCGCCAGCGGCGCCCTGCCCGGTGGCGTGGGCCTGCCCAACGCACTCGCCGGCTGGATCGCCCTGGGCGTGCTGGTGACGCTCTACGGAACGGCGTTCTCGCTGCTGTTCATCCTCATGCCGCGCCTGGATATCGCGCGCAATGCACCGGTGATGAACATGGAGCCGGTCGCCGGCATGCTGTTCGGCTGGCTGATCCTCGGCCAGCTGCTCGGCGCCCTGCAGGTGCTCGGCGGTCTGATCGTGGTCGGCGGCATCATCGCCCTGGCCTACCGCCGCTAGGCGACGCGCATGGACAGCACGCGCATCGCCGCCGAATCAGCCGTGCAGCGCTTCGGCCTCGGCCGCCTCGTGCGCCTGCCGCAGGCGCTCACGGCTGTTGGTCAGGTGCAGGCGCATCGCCGCCCGCGCGGCCTCGGCATCCTGGCGGGCGATGGCCTCGAAGATCTGCTCGTGCTCCCGCTCCAGGCGCGCCATGTAGTGGGTCTGATCGTCACGCGCCAGGCTGGCGGAATTGACCCGGGTACGCGGGATGATGCTGGTCCCCAGGTGGCTGAGGATATCGGTGAAGTAACGGTTGCCCGTGGCCTCGGCGATGCTCAGGTGGAACTGGAAATCCGAGGAGACCGCGTCACTGGCATGCGCCACGCTCTCGTTGATGGCATCCAGCGCCTCGCGAATGGCTTTCAGCTGGGCATCGCTGCGCCGCTGCGCCGCCATCCCGGCGGACTCCACTTCGAGGCTGATGCGCAGCTCGAGAATGGCCAGCACGTCACGCAGCGTGACAATGGTCGCCGGGTCGATACGAAAACCACTGGCGCTGGGGGTATCGAGCACGAAGGTGCCGATCCCGTGGCGCGTCTCCACCAGCCCGGCGGCCTGCAGACGCGACAGGGCCTCGCGTACCACGGTACGGCTGACACCCTGTTCTTCCATGATGGCCGACTCGGTGGGCAACTTCTCACCACGCTTGATCTGGCCGTCACGAATGCGCTGCGACAGCTCCGCCACCAGCTCCTGGGCCAGGCTGCGGTGCTTGCGACGAGCACGAGGTTGAGCGTTCTGCATTTCCATGATGGATGAGCTCTCGACTTGATACTGTGCGGCAATGATAGCCCAGCGGTTGTACGATGACACTATGAATTCCCGACAAATCCAGGCTCAGGGGCGGCACATGGCGACGACCTTGCTGACGTTAGGCGACGATCTCACCCAGCTGACCCTGGCCCCGGAGCTGGGCGCCAGCCTGGTCAACTGGAGTCGGCGCAGCGATGGCCGCCCGCTGCTGCGCCACAGCGACGACCTCGCGCTGGCCGCCGGCAATCCCAGACGCCTGGCCTGCTACCCGTTGCTGCCATGGTCCAACCGCATCGGCGGCGGCGGCTTCGACACCCCGGCTGGCTGGCTGGCGCTCGAGGCCAATACCGAGCATGAGGCACTGCCCATACACGGCAGTGCCTGGCAGCAGCCCTGGCAGGTGGTCAACGTGACATCGGACAGCGCCCGACTGCAGCTGCACAGCCAGCACCCCTTCCCCTACCACGCGGACCTGCAGGTGCGGCTCGATGCGGGGCGCCTGCAGCTGAGCCTGCAAGCCACCCATGGGGGGAGCCAGCCCACCTGGTATGGCCTCGGCCTGCACCCCTACCTGCCACGCAACGCCCACACACAGTTGCAGGTGCAAGCCAGCGGTGTCTGGTTAAGTGATGAAAACAAGTTGTCCAGTCGCTGGATCGAGTTGCCCGAAGTCTGGAACTTCGACACCCCCACTGCATTACCGGCGCAAGTTGTCGACCATGCCTTCAGCGGGTGGCCCGGTCATGCGCGAATCATTCAACACGATGGCGGCTACCAACTTCTCTGCGAAGCACAGGGCACGGAAGTATTTCTATTGTTCTGCCCGCAGGACCAGCCCTTCTTCTGTTTCGAGCCGGTCAGCCACCCGGTCAACGCCCACCATCTGCCGGGGCGTCCGGGGCTGCACTTGCTGCAACCCGGGCAAACTTGCCAGTTGGCTGTCACCCTGCACTACCAGGCGCTGACCAACTGATCACTGGACATTCATCGGACGTCGGCGATAATACGCCTCCGTTGCACCACGCAACTTTTCTCGACGAATAGTTACAGATACTCGTAACAACCGAGACAGGAGAACGATGCCGGCATGTCATGCCGCATTGCACGCTCCCCCGCCAGTCGACGCGAACTTTCCATGCACGCCAGGCCGAAACTGATCGACCTGGTATTGCGCGCGTCATCTGGATCGATCAGGAACCTACAGGTAAACCCCGTGACGAAAGACGAACTGCGCGCAGAACTAGAGCGCCAGGCGCAGCGTTACAAGGATGTATACGGCGGTGAAGTCATCACCTACGCCGCTCAACCGGACCCCGACCGCAAACCCTGGCGCAAGAAACCCAGCCTGCTCGACCAGGCCTTCGACAAAGAAATCGAGAAGATCGAGAAGGAACGCCAGGACAAGCAGGACGCCGCCGACGAAGCCGCCGGCTAGCGCCCTTCCGCTCAGCGCTTCTTGCTGCCGAGCAGCGACCCCATGAGCCCACGCACCAGCTGCCGGCCAATCTGGTTGGCGGCCTGGCGCAGCGCGCTCTTCATCGCACTGCCAATCAGCTCGCCGGCCATGTCGCCCAGCCCGGGCTCGGCCTTCTGCGGCTTCTGCGCGGTCTTGGCCGGCGCCTCCTGGCGCGCCTCGGCACGGGCGGTCAGCAGCTCGTAGGCCGACTCGCGGTCGATGGGCTTGTCGTAGCGCCCTGCCAACGGCGACTGGCGTACCAGCGCCGCGCGCTCGGCCTCGCTCAACGGCCCGATGCGTGACTGCGGCGGCGCGATGGCCACGCGCTGCACCATGGCCGGCGTGCCTTTGTCCTCCAGCGTGCCGACCAGCGCCTCGCCGATCCCCAGTTCGGTGAGCACGCTCAGGCTGTCGAATGCCGGATTGGGGCGAAAGCCGTCGGCAACCGCGCGCAGCGCCTTCTGTTCCTTGGTGGTGAACGCCCGCAGGCCATGCTGGATACGCAGGCCGAGCTGGGCCAGCACGTCATCGGGCAGGTCGCTGGGCGACTGGGTGACGAAATACACCCCGACGCCTTTCGAACGGATCAGTCGCACCACCTGCTCCAGACGCTCCTGCAACGCCTTCGGCGTGCCCTCGAAAAGCAGATGCGCTTCGTCGAAGAACAGCGCCAGTACCGGCTTGTCGGCATCGCCCCGTTCCGGCAACTGCTCGAACAGCTCGGCCAGCAGCCAGAGCAGGAAAGTCGCGTAAACCTTCGGCGCCTCGTGCACCAGGCGACTGGCATCGAGCAGATGGATGCGGCCACGGCCGTCACGATCCGGATGCAGGAGATCCTCCAGTTGCAGCGCCGGCTCGCCGAACAGGGCTTCGGCGCCCTGCTGTTCCAGGCCCGCCAGGCGGCGCAACAGCGCCTGCGCCGAGGTGCTGGTGAACAGCGCGGCATCCTCGCCGAGCACCGCCGGGTTGTCCTTGAGATGGCCGAGCAGCGCCTTCAGGTCCTTCATGTCGAGCAGCAGCAGGCCTTCGCGATCCGCCACCTTGAACGCCGCATACAGGGCAGCCTGCTGACTGTCGGTCAGCTCCAGCAGGGCGCTCAGCAACAGCGGGCCCATCTCGCTGAGCGTGGTGCGCAACGGGTGACCGCTGCGACCATGCACATCCCACAGGGTCACGGGGTACGCCTGCGGCTGGTGATTCAGCCAGGGCATGCTGGCGATGCGTTCGGCGACCTTGCCCTGCGGCGTGCCAGCGGCGCCGAGACCGCAGAGGTCACCCTTGACGTCCGCGGCGAACACCGCCACCCCGGCATCACTGAAGGTCTCGATCAAGCGTTGCAAGGTCACGGTCTTGCCGGTACCGGTCGCCCCGGCAATCAGGCCGTGACGGTTGGCCAGACGCAACGGCTGGCCGACGGCCTGACCGTCGCTACCCGCCCCCAATACGAACTGCGAATTCAAAGGCATCTTGCCATCCCCTGGGTTAAAGCTTTACTGCAACTATGACGATACAGGCTTGAAAGCAACAGCGGCGCGCACGTGCCACGGCAGCTACGCGGCGCAGCGCATTGTGCCGCAGTGGAATACAAGACTGGTTCCAGAGGCCTCCGGAAGCAAGACGATATGACTAAAAACCTGCAGTTCAGCCACAAGATCCTGCTCGCCGCGTCGTTGGTGGTGATCGTCGCCTTTTCCCTGTTCACCCTCTACAACGACTACCTGCAGCGCAACGCCATTCGCGACGACCTGGAAAACTACCTGCATGAGATGGGCGACGTCACGGCCAGCAACATCCAGAACTGGCTGTCCGGGCGCATCCTGCTGGTGGAAAGTGCCGCGCAGTCGATCAGCAACGACAGCTCGCCCGAGCGCGTGACCAAGCTGCTGGAGCAGAAGGCCCTGACCTCGTCCTTCGCCTTCACCTACCTCGGCACCGAGAACGGCGAGTTCACCATGCGCCCCGACGAGGAAATGCCCGCCGACTATGACCCTCGCGTGCGCCCCTGGTACAAGGACGCCAAGGCCGCTGGCGGCACCACCCTGACCGAGCCCTACGTCGATGCCGCGACCGGCGAGCTGATCATCACCATCGCCACGCCAGCGCAGTCGGCAGGCGTGGTGGGCGGCGACCTGAGCCTGCAGACCCTGGTCGACATCATCAACGCGCTGGACTTCGACGGTATCGGCTATGCCTTCCTGGTCAGCTCCGACGGCGAGATTCTCGTGCACCCGGACAAGAGCCTGGTGATGAAGAACCTCAAGGACGTCTATCCACAGAACACCCCCGTGATCAGCAACGCCTTCAGCGAAGCCACGCTGGACGGCAGCGAGCGCATCCTGACCTTCACGCCGGTCAAGGGGCTGCCCTCGGTCAGCTGGCACATCGGCCTGTCCGTGGACAAGGCCAAGGCCTACTCGATGCTCACCGAGTTCCGTGCCTCGGCGATCATCGTCACGGTCATCGCCGTGGTGCTGATCATCGGCCTGCTGGGCCTGCTCATTCGCGTGCTGATGCGACCGCTGATCACCATGGGCAAGGCCATGGAGGACATCGCCCAGGGCGAGGGTGACCTGACCAAGCGCCTCGACATCGAGTCCGGTGATGAATTCGGTGCCCTGGCCAGTTCCTTCAACCGCTTCGTCGAACGTATCCATTCGTCGATCCGCGAGGTGTCGTCGGCCACCGTGCAGGTCAACGAAGTGGCCAAGCTGGTGGTCAATGCCTCCAACTCGTCGATGGCCAACTCCGATGAACAGGCCAGCCGCACCAACAGCGTCGCGGCGGCGATCAACCAGCTCGGCGCCGCTGCCCAGGAGATCGCGCGCAACGCCGCGGACGCCTCCAACCAGGCGTCCGATGCCCGTCACCAGGCCGAGGACGGCGGCAAGGTGGTGCAACAGGCGATCCGCTCGATGAGCGAGCTGTCGGACAAGATCAGCGACGCCTGCGCCAAGATCGAGATGCTCAACAGCAAGACCGTGGACATTGGCCAGATTCTCGAGGTGATCAAGAGCATTTCCCAGCAGACCAACCTGCTCGCCCTCAACGCGGCGATCGAGGCCGCTCGCGCAGGCGAGGCCGGTCGCGGCTTCGCGGTGGTGGCGGACGAGGTGCGCAACCTGGCGCACCGCACCCAGGAGTCGGCGCAGGAGATCGAGAAGATGATCGAAGAGCTGCAGGTCGGCTCACGCGAATCGGTCACCACCATGACCGAGAGCCAGCGCTACAGCGAAGACAGCGTGGAAATCGCCAACCAGGCCGGCGAACGGCTGGGCACGGTCACCGCGCGCATCGGCGAGATCGATGGCATGAACCAGTCGGTGGCCACCGCCACGGAGGAACAGACCTCGGTGATCGAGTCGCTGAACATGGACATCATCGAAATCAACACCCTCAACCAGGAGGGCGTGGAGAACCTCCAGGCCACCCTGCGTGCCTGCGGCGACCTGGAGCAGCAGGCTGTGCGCCTCAAGCACCTGGTCGACAGCTTCCGCATCTGAGGCACATCCGGCTCATGAGAAAGGGCGCCGTGGCGCCCTTTCTTCATTCCTGCCCGGGGGTTCGCTCCTGCTGCTCCTGCAGCTGCCGCCAGAGCTCTGCGGCGTCGGGGAAATCGGTGCCATCCTCGTCGCCGAGTGCATCCGGGTCGTAACGCCGCACGCAGCCTTCACCGAGTGTCGGCGGCGCCTTGGACGTGGCCTTATCCAACGGATCGCTCATCGCCACTCCCCTCGCCGGCACCGCGTTCATGCTGGGCGAATTCCTTGACCGCCCTGAGCACGTCGTGCCGGCTGATCTGTCCGACCAGGCGACCGTCCTCGATCACCGGCATGCGCCGACGCCGCCCACGCAGGAAACGCTCCGACAACTCGATGATGTCCGCCTCGGGGGTCACCGTCTCGACCTGGGTGGTCATGTACGAGCTGACGGTGCCGCCGATGGCTTCGTAATAGGCGCCGGAGAGGATGCCACGCAGGCAGTCGCTCTCCGACAACAGCCCGATCAGGTGCCCTTGCGAATCGACCACCGGCGCCCCGGAAATACGGTGCTCCAGCAGCCGGTTGATGGCGGTGAACAGATCGGTATCCGACCTGAAGGTCACCAGCCGCCGAGTCATATAGTCACGAACCTTGATGGACTTGAGCATGGCCGTTCTCCTCTGACATGCACCGGGCCGGCCCATGCGACAAGATCAGTCGAAAACCACCGTCTTGTTGTCGTGAACCAGCACTCGGTCTTCCAAGTGATAGCGTAGCCCACGCGACAGCACCATCTTCTCCACGTCCTTGCCCAGACGCACCATTTCCTCGATATCGTCGCGGTGGCTGACGCGCACGACGTCCTGCTCGATGATCGGCCCGGCATCCAGTTCTTCGGTCACGTAGTGGGACGTCGCGCCGATCAGCTTCACGCCACGCAGCGAGGCCTGGTGGTAGGGCTTGGCGCCGACGAAGGACGGCAGGAAGCTGTGGTGGATGTTGATCACGCGCTGCGCGTACTCGGTGCACAGTGCCGGCGGCAGGATCTGCATGTAGCGCGCCAGGACGATGACGTCGGCCTGATGCTCCTTGACCAGACGCTCCACCTCGGCGAAGGCCGGCGCCTTGTCCTTGGCATCGACCGGCACGTGGAAATAGGGAATGCCGTGCCACTCGACCATGCTGCGCAGGTCGTCATGGTTGGCGATCACGCAGGGGATGTCGCAATCCAGCTCGTTGCTGTGCCAACGGTGCAGCAGGTCGGCCAGGCAATGCGATTCGCGGCTGGCCATCAGCACCACACGCTTCTTCTGCGCCGAATCGGTGACACGCCACTCCATGGAGAACTCGCGTGCGATGGGCGCGAAGGCCTGCTTGAAACCCTCCAGGTCGAACGGCAGGGAGTCGGCACGAATCTCGTGGCGCATGAAGAACCAGCCACTCTGCGTATCGGAGTGATGGCTCGCTTCGGTAATCCAGCCGTTGTAGGTCGCGAGGAAATTACTGACTTTGGCAACGATGCCGACGCGGTCAGGGCAGGAAATGATCAATCTGAAGGTACGCATAACTAAACCCCAAGGACGGCGCAAAAGGCGGCCATTCTAACGGCAAGCCTGAAAAACTGCAGTAGCGGCGCGGCTGACAGCGCATTGAATACAGGCACTGCAAGCGCGCAAGAATCGGCGCACTGCCAAGCGGGAAACTTGGAAAACTCCGGAAATAGGCAAACTGAACTAAGCGCAACGACACGGGGAGTTTCAGCACAACTCGGTTATTTCACACCCCGCTGTTTACTTGCTATAAGTGCACGCCTATTATTCACTCACTGTTGACCCTTACAGATAATTCACGCCAAGGTAATGCCCATGTCGCTGATCAACGAATACCGCAACATCGAAGAAAACATCAAAGAGCTGCAAGAACGCCTGAAGAACATGTCGCAAGACGACAAGCTGAAGAAAGAGCTGGAGTTCGAAGGCAAGCTGCGCACCCTGATGGGCGAATACCAGAAGTCGCTGCGCGACATCATTGCCCTGCTCGACCCGGAAGCCAAAGTTGGCAAGAGCACGCGTGCGGCCAAACCTGTAGCCACCAAGCGTGCGCGCAAGGTCAAGCAGTACAAGAACCCGCACAGCGGCGAAGTGATCGAAACCAAAGGCGGCAACCACAAGACCCTGAAAGAGTGGAAAGCCAAGTGGGGCGCTGACGTCGTGGAAGGTTGGGCCACCCTGCTGGGTTGATGCTTTCCCGCAGCGCAAAACGCCAGCCATGCTGGCGTTTTTTATTGCCGCCTGTTTGTAGAAACTGACCGGGCAAACAGCTTTAGGCAATTATCGCAAGCCGGCGAAAAGTTCCCCCAACATGAGCGCCGGCACAGCCACCGCGTATACCGCCGCGCAATAAACCGCCCCGCTGCCAGCCGATAACTGGCGCCCCGGTTCAACGCTTCTCAGGCACTTGCATGGCCTCACGCCAGGCGCGCCTGCACCGCCTGCGCATGAGCCTGCCACTGCTGCAGAAGTTGCAGTTGCTGCGCATTGCAATCTTGACTCAGCTGTTCGAGCGCGGCGTGAAACTGCGCCAGGGTATTGGGGGCACCGAATTGTGGATCGTTCAGACGCTGCCTGCAGAACTCCAGCCAACGCTGCTGTTCGGCGGAACTCAGGCTGCCGGGGAAGTTGCGCGCGCGATAACGAAACAGCAGTTCCGGCAGGCGTATATCGTCGAATGGCCATTTATCGCTGGCCAGTGCCTCGGGCGATGCATTACGCACCTGTTCGCACAAACGACGATCACGGTCGCCAATGAAGCCATCGTACAGCTGTTGTTCAGGATCGGAACTGCCGGCAAAGGCTTCTTCGCGATAGACATCGGCAAGTTTCGCCTGCCAGGAAGCCTGTGCGTCCTTCAATGTCTGCACGTTACGCTCGCAGGCGGGCCAGTCCAGCTGTAGCCGCTGCCGGTCCGACTCACGCAGTACCGACAGCGGCGCCACCACCGGACAGCGGTTGATGTGCAACAACTTCAAGGGCACCGGCGCCTCACCCTCTGCCAGGTCCTCACGGCGCGTGTACAGGCGCTCGCGCAGCGTATCGGCGTCCAGCTCGAGCAAGGGTGCAGGGTCGGCCTGCAGGTCGCAGACGATCAGCGCGTTGCGGTTGCGCGGGTGCCAGGCCAGCGGCAGCACCGGCGCCAGGTAGTGACGCGCGGCGGAAAAACGCCCGGAGACATGCACCAGCGGCTGCAACAGGCGCACCTGATCCAGCACCCGCTGCTTGCTGCGCAACTGGTACAGGAAGTCATACAGGCGTGGCTGGCGCTCGCGCAGCAGGCGCGCCAGGCCGATGGTCGCGCGCACGTCGGAGAGCGCGTCGTGGGCCTGGCCATGGTCGATGCCGTTGGCCTGGGTCAGCCTCTCCAGCTTGAGCGATACGCGCCCGGCCTCCTCCGGCCACTCGATCCCCTCGGGGCGCAGCGCATAGGCGGTGCGCACCAGATCGATCAGGTCCCAGCGGCTGTTGCCACCCTGCCACTCCCGCGCATAGGGGTCGAAGAAGTTGCGGTAGAGGCTGTAGCGCGTCACTTCGTCGTCGAAGCGCAGGCTGTTGTAGCCGGCGCCACAGGTGCCCGGTGCCGCGAGCGCGGCATGCACCCGCGTCATGAACTCGCCTTCGTCGAGCCCCAGCTGCTGCAGGCGTTGCGGATCGATGCCGGTGACCAGGCAGGCCGCCGGATGCGGCAGGATGTCATCGCTGGGCCGACAGTAGATGTTCAGCGGTTCGCCGATCTCGTTGAGCGCTTCATCGGTACGAATGCCCGCCACCTGCAACGGGCGGTCGCAACGCGGATTGATCCCGGTGGTTTCGTAGTCGTACCAGAAGATGCTGGCAGTCATGGGCGGCTTCCCTCCGAGGCAAATGTGCCGGGAGTCTACCATTCGCGTCCGGGCGCACCGAGCCGGGCGAAGCATGAACCAGCGCACAGCCATCGCATCCGCGTGCGCCTCCCTCTTGTAAGGCGCGCGCCCTTGCCACTAGGATTACCGCCCCCTTCCCACTCAACGACAAGGATGCTGACATGAGTGAAGCAACCACCCCCAATCCCTATGCCGCTCCGGCCAGTGACCTGCAGCCATCCACCCAGGGTGGTACGCCAAGCATCGAAGAGGCCCTGGCGCGCGGTTACGACTTCAGCATCGGCGACCTGCTGAGCGAATCCTGGAACCGGGTCAAAGGCACCAAGGGCATCATCATCGGCGGCTTCGTGGTGTTCTACGTGGTCCTGCTGGCAGCGACCTTCATCCTCGGTGGCGTGGTCGGCATCTTCACCGCCCTGAGCGAGAACATGCTGGTGCTGATCGTCGGCGAAATCCTCATCTCGCTGCTGGCCTCGGCGCTGGCCTATCCGTTCATGGCCGGCATCAACATGGTTGGCATCCGCCGCGCCGCCGACCAGCCGCTGAGCTTCAACGAAATCTTCAGCCACTTCGGCCGCACCGTGCCGCTGATCATCACCGCCGTGGTGATGATGCTGATGGTCTACCTCGGCATGTTCCTGCTGCTGATCCCGGGCATCTACCTGGCGGTGGCCTACCTGCTGGCGATCCCGCTGGTGGTCGAGCGTGGCCTGTCCCCGTGGCAAGCGCTGGAAACCTCGCGCAAGGCCATCACGCAACACTGGTTCAAGGTCTTCGGCCTGTTCATCGTGCTCGGCCTGATCGTCATGGTCAGCGCCATCCCGCTGGGCATCGGCCTGATCTGGAGCATCCCGCTGATGGTGGTCGCCATGGGCGTGCTGTACCGCACCATTTTCGGCGTGCTGCCTGCCGCCCAGTAAATCGATGCCCCGGACCCGCCACGCGGGTCCGGTTGCGTTCGTGGCCCGCTGCTCGCTAGCATCGGGCTTTCCCTGATACCCTCCGCCGATGCCCTTACGCTCAAGCGCAAGCCTTCCGACTGACCAGCCTCCCCTGGACACCCGCTATCAGGTCGAAACGCCGGAAGGCATCGATCTGCATCTGCGTCCGGCCGGGCTGGTGCCTCGCGCCCTGGCATTCGCCATCGACCTGGCCATCCGCGGCCTGATCCTGGGTGTGACGTTCATCGTGCTGGGGCTGCTCGGCCAGTTCGGCATGGGCCTGGGCACCATCCTGCTGTTCCTCGTCACCTGGTGGTACATGGTACTGTTCGAGGTGCTCAACCAGGGGCGCTCGCCCGGCAAGCAGATGTTCGGTCTGCGCGTGGTACACGATGACGGCACGCCGATCGGCTGGGCCGCCTCACTGACCCGCAACCTGCTGCGCTTCGTCGACCTGCTGCCGTTCGGCTACACCCTGGGCATTCTCAGCTGCCTGAATCACCCGGCCTTCAAACGTCTCGGCGACATCGCCGCCGGTACCCTGGTGGTCTACCGTGACGCGCCGCTGAGCAAGCCGCAGCTGCCCGAGGTGGAGCCGCTGCCGGCACCGTTCCCGCTGACGCTCAACGAGCAACGTGCACTGCTCGGCTTCGCCGAGCGTGGCGAGCAGTTGTCCGCGGCGCGCCGGGCCGAACTCGCGACGCTGCTGGCCGAACCGCTACAGGTGCCCGCCGAGCAGGCGGAGCCGCAATTGAATGGCATCGCCCGTGGCTTGCTGGGGAGCGCGCCATGAAACAGAGCCTGTTCGAGAACCGCCACCAGAGCGACTGGGAGGCTTTCGCCGGCCAGCTCGACGCGCTCGAGCGTGGCAAGGCCGAGGCTCAGGCCTGCACCCGCTTCGCCGCCGACTACCGGCAGCTCTGCCAGCCCCTGGCCCTGGCCCAGGCGCGTGGCTACAGCAGCCACCTGATCGATCAGTTGCAGCAACTGGCCATGCGCGGCCACCAGCAGTTCTATCGCCACCGCAGCCACCTGGGCGCGCAGATCATCCGCTTCCTGTTCGGCGGCTTTCCGCGCCTGGTACGCAGCGAATGGCGCAGCGTGTGCGTGGCCAGCCTGCTGTTCTTCGGCAGCCTGGGGCTGATGGGGCTGCTGACCTACCTCTACCCGGAGCTGATCTACAGCCTGGTCAGCCCCGATCAGGTCAGCAACATGGAACACATGTACGACCCCGATGCACGTCGCCTCGGCCGCTTCAGCGAGCGTGGCTCCGGCGACGACTGGATGATGTTCGGCTTCTACATCATGAACAACATCGGCATCGCCTTTCAGACCTTCGCCAGCGGCCTGCTGCTTGGCCTGGGCAGCCTGTTCTTCCTGCTCTTCAACGGCCTGATGATCGGCGGCGTGGCCGGCCACCTGACCCGTATCGGCTACGGCGAGCCGTTCTGGTCGTTCGTCATCGGCCATGGCGCGTTCGAGCTGACCGCCATCGCCCTGGCCGGAGCCGCCGGCCTCAAGCTCGGCTGGGCCCTGCTGGCCCCCGGGCGCCTGCCCCGTGGCGAGGCACTTCGCCTGGCGGCCGGCAAGGCGATACAGCTGGTCTGCGGGGTGATCCTGTTTCTCCTGGTGGCCGCCTTCATCGAGGCCTTCTGGTCGTCCACCACCTTCGCCAGCCCCGACATCAAGTACGCCGTCGGCAGCGGCCTGTGGCTGCTGGTGCTGAGTTACCTGCTGCTGGGCGGACGGAGACAGCATGCGCCTGACTGAAGCCAGCGTCGCCATCCGCCCACGCAGCGCCTGGGAGGCCATGGACCTCGGCGTGCTGCTCGCGCGCCGCCACGCCGGCCTGCTGATGGCCAGCTGGGCGCTGGTCACCCTGCCCCTGTTCGCCCTGCTCTGCGCCGTGCTTTGGCAGTACCCGGGCTGGGCGGTATTCCTGTTCTGGTGGCTCAAGCCCGCCTATGAGCGCCTGCCGCTATACATCCTCTCGCACGCCCTGTTCGGTAATACCCCCTCGCTGAAACAGGCCCTGCGCGCCCTGCCCGGACTGCTGCGACCGCAACTGCTGGCCAGCCTGACCTGGCGCCGGCTGAGCCCGACGCGCAGCTTCGACCTGCCGGTGCTGCAACTCGAAGGGCTGTCCGGCAAGGCGCGCGGCCAGCGTCTGGTGGTTCTTGGCCAGCGCGACAGCGCCGCGGCCACCTGGCTGACCCTGGTCGGCATGCACCTGGAGCTTGCCCTGTGGATGGGGCTGATCGTGCTGTTCTACATGATGCTGCCGCAGCAGGTGGAGCTGAACTGGAGCTGGGAAAGCGTCATCGCCGCCAGCAGCGGTGAGTGGCTGTGGCTCGAACACCTCTCCAACCTGCTCTATGTCCTGCTGCTGATCGTCTGGGAGCCGGTGTACGTGGCCTGTGGTTTCACCCTCTACCTCAATCGCCGCACGGCACTGGAAGCCTGGGACATCGAACTGACCTTCCGCCGCCTGCGCCAGCGCCTGACCGGCAGCGCCTATGCCGTGTTGCTGGGTTGCGCGCTGCTGCTGACGCAACTGCCGGGCAACGCCTGGGCCGACACGCCGCCCGCCGCCAGCGAAACGGTCGATGCCCAGGGCCCCGACGCGCCACGCCTGCTGCACCAGCCGCTGACCAGCCAGGCGGCTCGCGATGACATCGAAGCGCTGCTCGACGAACCGCCGTTCCAGCATCGCGAGACCGTCACCCGCTGGCGCCTGGGTGAGGACAAGTCCGCCGAGGAGGCCGACCCGGAAGACGCGAAAGCCCTGCTGCAGATGATCGAGAACCTGTTCAAGCTGAGCGAATGGTGGAAGAGCCTGGATATCGTCGCGCAGGTATTCGAAGTGCTGCTGTGGGCTGCCCTGGCGGGCCTGCTGGCCTACATCCTGTGGCGCTACCGCGAATGGCTGCAGGCCTTCGGTGAACGCCTGGGCCTGCCCAGCCGCCGCAAGGTGGAGGTGCCGAGGCAACTGTTCGGCCTGGAACTGGCCCCGGAGAGCCTGCCCGACGATGTCGCCAGCGAGGCCGAACGCCTCTGGGCCGAGCAGCCACGTGCAGCCCTCGGCCTGCTCTATCGCGCCCTGCTCAGCCGCCTGCTGCATCAACACCGCCTGCCCTTGAAGCAGTCGCATACCGAAGGCGAAGTACTGCAACTGGTCGTCGCGCTCCAGCAGCAGGAACTGGAAGCCTACAGCCGCCTGCTGACCCTGCACTGGCAGGCGCTGGCCTACGGGCATCGAACGCCTGCCGAGGCGCTGCGGCCAAACCTCTGCCAGGGCTGGCGCGACCTGTTCGGCACGGAGCAACCCGCATGAGCCGGCGCGTCGGTTTCGCCCTCGGCGCGAGCCTGCTGCTGGTGGTCGGCCTGCTGGCCATCTACCTGCTGGGCAAGCTGGAATCCTACGAGGAAGTGGTCGAGCACGGGCCAGCGCCGGAAGTGGCCAGCAGCCCCTACCTCGCGGCCGAACACTTCCTGCGCCGACGGGGCATCGCGGTCGTGCGCGCCGACGGTCTGGACGTGCTCAACGGACTGCCCAGCGAAGGCCAGACCCTGATGCTGCTGACCGACCGCAACGACATGACGCCACGCCAGGTCGAGCATCTGCTGCAGTGGACGGCCAACGGCGGTCACCTGCTGTTCATCGCCGAACGCCTGTGGGACGAAGAGGAAGGCAAGAGCGGCGACCTGCTGCTCGACCTGCTCGGCATCCAGCAATACATGAGCGACGAGCTGGACGAGGAAGAGGAAGAAGCCGCCGACGCGGACGAGCAACACGACGACAGCGATGCCTATCCCGAGCTGACCAAGCTCTATCTGGAGAACGAAGAGGCGCCGGCCTACATCGCCTTCGACACCGACTACCACCTGTACGACGCACAGAACCGCGCCCACGCCTGGGCCAACAGCGACGCGGCCACGCACCTGCTGCAGCTGTATCACGGCGACGGCCTGATCACCGTGCTCAGTGATCCGTGGATCTGGCAGAACCGCAACATCGACGAATACGACCACGCCTGGCTGCTCTGGTACCTCAGCCAGGACAGCGCGGTGACCCTGGTCTACCACGCCGACAGCGATGGCCTGGCCAGGCTCCTGCTGCGCCACTTCCCCCTGGCCCTGGTCCTGCTCGCCCTGCTGATCGCAGCCGGGCTCTGGCACGTGGGCATGCGCCACGGGCCGCTGCAGGCACCTGCCAGCCGCGCGCGGCGCCAGCTCGAAGAGCACCTGCGCGGCAGCGCCGACTTCCTCCTGCGCCACGGCGGCCAGCAGAGCCTGCTCAAGCACCTGCAACAGGACATCAATCGCCGAGCCCGACGCCGCTACCCCGGTTTCGAGAAGCTCGCCGTCGCCGAACAGTGGCAGGTGCTCGGTCGCCTGACCCGGCTGCCCGCCAGGGAAATCAGCCAGGCCATGCGCCCGCTGCCACCACAACGCCTTTCCGCCAGCGACTTCACCCGCCAGGTCGCCCACCTGCAAACCCTCAGGAATGCCCTATGAGTGAACAGACGCCCGATACCGACAACCTTCCGCCGCAGGCCGCCGCTCCCGCCGCGCCGGCCGCCGCCCCAGGCAACCCGCAGGTGCAGCAGCGCCAGCGTGCCAGCCAGTTGGCCCAGGCCCTGCGCGCCGAATTGCGCAAGGCGGTGATCGGCCAGAGCGCGGTGATCGACGACGTGCTCACGGCGCTGATCGCGGGCGGTCACGTGCTGGTCGAAGGCGTCCCCGGCCTGGGCAAGACCCTGCTGGTGCGGGCCCTGGCCCGCTGCTTCGGTGGCGAGTTCGCGCGCATCCAGTTCACCCCGGACCTGATGCCCAGCGACGTCACCGGCCACGCCGTGTATGACATGCAGAGCGAGCAGTTCAAGCTGCGCAAGGGCCCGGTGTTCACCAACCTGCTGCTGGCCGACGAGATCAACCGGGCACCGGCCAAGACCCAGGCCGCCCTGCTCGAAGTGATGCAGGAGCGCCAGGTGACCCTCGAAGGGCGCGCCCTGCCCGTGCAGCTGCCGTTCATGGTGCTGGCGACCATGAACCCGATCGAGCAGGAAGGCACCTACCCGCTGCCGGAAGCCGAGCTCGACCGTTTCATGCTCAAGCTGCGCATGGACTATCCGGAGCAGGACGAAGAGCTAAACATGGTGCGCCAGGTGACCCGCTCGGCCAAGGCCGACATGCTCGAGGTCAGCCCGCTGCGTACGCTGCTGCAGGCCAAGGACGTGCAGGCCCTGCAGAAGATCGCCAGCGACCTGCCACTCGACGATCAGGTCCTCGACTACGCCGTGCGCCTGGCGCGGGCCACCCGCAGCTGGCCCGGCCTGGCCATGGGCGCCGGGCCACGCGCGTCGATCGCCCTGGTACGCGGCGCCCGTGCCCGTGCCCTGCTGCGTGGCGGCGACTTCGTCCTGCCCGATGACATCAAGGGCTGCGCGCTGGCCGTGCTGCGCCATCGCGTGCGCCTGGCCCCGGAACTGGACATCGAGGGGCTGTCGGTGGACCAGGTGCTGCAACAACTGCTCGATCAGGTGCCGGCTCCTCGCCTATGAAACCCTCGCGCCTGCTCCTCGGGCTACTCGCCGGCCTGTTCGCCGCCGCGGTGCTCCTCGGGGCCTTGCCCCTGCTCGGCGTCGACCTCGCGCAGAGCCTGCTCCCCATGGCCTGGGGCCTGGCGCTGGCGCTGTCGGCGATCGCGATCATCGACGGCTTCTGGCTGCGTCAGCGCCCCTCGCCGCGACTGCAGCGCGAACTGCCGGGCAACCTGCCGCTCGGCCGCTGGAGCGAGGTGCAGCTGACCGCTCACCACGACTTCACCCAGGCGCTGGAGATCGAGGTGTTCGATCACGTCCCCGAGGGCATGGCATTCGAGCACCTGCCGCAGCGCATCAGCCTGCATCCCGGCCAGCAGACGCGCGTCAGCTACCGTCTCAAGCCGCTGGTACGCGGTCACTTCCACTTCGCCCGCTGCGAGCTGCTGCTGCCCAGCCCGCTGCGCCTGTGGCAGGCCAGGCGCGTGCTGCAACTCGAGGGTGAAAGCCGCGTCTACCCCGACTTCGCCCGCCTCTACGGCGCGCAACTCAAGGCGGTGGACGACTGGCTCAGCCAGCTCGGCGTGCGCCAGCGTCCCCGTCGCGGCCTGGGCCTGGAGTTCCATCAGCTGCGCGAGTTTCGCGACGGCGACACCCTGCGCCAGATCGACTGGAAGGCCACCGCACGCAAGCGCACCCCCATCGCCCGCGAGTATCAGGACGAACGTGATCAGCAGATCGTCTTCCTGCTCGACTGCGGCCGCCGCATGCGCAGCCAGGACGACGAGCTGTCGCACTTCGACCATGCCCTCAATGCCTGCCTGCTGCTGAGCTACGTGGCCCTGCGCCAGGGTGACGCCGTCGGCCTGGCGACCTTCGCCAGCCAGCAGCCGCGCTACCTGGCCCCGGTCAAGGGACCGGCGCAGCTGAACGTGCTGCTCAACGCCGTCTACGACCTGGAAACCAGCCAGTTGCCGGCCGACTTCAGCGCGGCGGCCGACCTGCTGCTGGCCCGCCAGCGTCGTCGCTCGCTTGTGGTGGTGGTGACCAACCTGCGCGACGAAGACGACCACGAACTGCTCGCCGCCGTGCGTCGCCTGTCGCGCCAGCACCGGGTGCTGATCGCCAGCCTGCGCGAGGAAGCGCTGGACCGCCTGCGCCAGACGCCGGTGGAGCAGTTCGACCAGGCCATCGCCTACTGCGGCACGCTGGACTACCTCAACGCCCGCGCCGACCTGCACGAGCGCCTCGCCGCACACGACGTGCCGGTGCTCGACGCCCGTCCGGGAGAACTGGGTCCGGAGCTGGTCAGCAGCTACCTGGCCTGGAAGAAAGCCGGCGCACTTTAGTCGCCCGGGACAGTCCAACGCGCTGACGCAAAGGCCCTGGCATCGGCTTTCCCACACAGATGTTGCGTGGTTATGGCCGAGACCGGGTGCTATCATCGCGAGTCTGCGGCGCAAGGAGTACAGACTCCACGCCGCTTACGGGCCGCCCGTGATCGGCCTTGCGCATACCGCACACGACCTGAGTAGGAGATAGACCATGGCTTTTGAATTGCCGCCGCTGCCTTACGAAAAGAATGCTCTCGAGCCGCACATTTCCGCCGAGACCCTGGAATTCCACCACGGCAAGCACCACAACACCTACGTGGTAAACCTGAACAACCTGGTGCCGGGCACCGAGTTCGAAGGCAAGAGCCTGGAAGAAATCGTCAAGACCTCCTCGGGCGGCATCTTCAACAACGCCGCGCAGATCTGGAACCACACCTTCTACTGGAACTGCCTGTCGCCGAACGGCGGTGGTCAGCCGACCGGCGCCCTGGCTGATGCCATCAACGCCGCCTTCGGTTCCTTCGACAAGTTCAAGGAAGAATTCAGCAAGGTCTCCATCGGCACCTTCGGCTCCGGCTGGGGCTGGCTGGTGAAGAAGGCCGACGGCTCCCTGGCCCTGGCCAGCACCATCGGCGCCGGCTGCCCGCTGACCAGCGGCGACACCCCGCTGCTGACCTGCGACGTCTGGGAACACGCCTACTACATCGACTACCGCAACCTGCGTCCGAAGTACGTCGAGGCGTTCTGGAACCTGGTCAACTGGGACTTCGTTGCCCAGAACTACGCGGCCTGAGTTCAAGCCCCGTAATCCGAAGAACCCGGCCTCGATGGCCGGGTTTTTCGTATCTGCCGCCCGCGTTCACAGCAGGCGCCTCGGCGAGAACGCCGCCCCGCGCTCCTCCACGCGACTGACCGCCTGGCTCAGCACACGGTCGGCGCGCACCGGCCCGAGAAACTCGCACAAGCCGATATAGAGCAGATTGAGCAGCTTGCGCAGTTGCTCCAGGCCCAGTGCGGCGATGCCATCGGCACTGCCCTGCTCGAACCAGGTGCGCAGCTGCGTGGTCAGTTCCGGCCCCACTTCCATGCCGGCCAGGTTGCCGGCGGCGAACCCGCGCAAGGCCGCCTGCTGCGCCGCATCGAGCTGCTCCAGCAAGGCCTGGCCCAGGGCCAGGAAGGTCGCCTGCGCCGCCGCATCGGGTGTCGCCACCCGCCTCACCGCCTCGTTGCGCCCCTGGCGCCATGCGGCCAGCTGCTCCTCCGGGTCCGGCAGCAGCTGCGAAGGCGGGCCGGTCAACGCCCCCACCAGCTCCCGGTACAGGCGGGCGCGCTCCAGCTTGCGCTCGGTGCGCAGCACCACCTCGGCGAGGAATTCGTTCAGGGCGAAAGGTGGCTGCTCCGCGTACTTGTTTTCCCAGAGCGCCAGCAAGGGCCACACCTCCTCCTCCGAGAAGTGCCCGACCAGCCCGGTGTAGATCGCCCGACGCCGCAGACTCAGTCTCATCCTCAGCCCCTCCTCGACCACTGCTCGCTATCGAAGGTCTGCGTCTGGTTGAACTCCGGGTAGCCGACCTCGGCATGCTCGGCGAAATCCAGCCCACGCTGTTCGTGCTGCGTGGAGACACGCAGGCCGATGGTCTTGGCCAACAGCAGGTAGACCAGCAGGGACAGCGGGAACGCCCAGAGAAAGGCCGCCACGACCCCCAGGGCCTGCACGCCGACCCGCGCCCAGTTGAACAGGTCGCCCTGGTAGAACAAACCGGCGGCCAGCGTGCCCCAGATACCGGCAAAGCCGTGCACCGGCACCGCGCCGACCACATCGTCGAGTTGCAGGCGGTCGAGCAGGCGCATGCCGTAGACCACCACGAAGCCGGCGACCAGGCCACTGAGCAGGGCGAACCCCGGCGCCATGCTGGCACACCCCGCCGTGATGCCGACCAGCCCCCCGATGGAGCCGTTGACCGTCGTGGTCAGCAGTATCGGGCTGGCGGTGCTGCGTTGTGCCAGCAACGCACCGAGCGCCCCGGCAGCGGCGGCGAGATGGGTGTTCAGGGCGATCAGCCCCAGGCTGCTGCTGACCGCCAGGTTGCTGCCGGCATTGAAGCCGAACCAGCCCACCCAGAGAATGAAGCCGCCCAGCGCCACCAGCCCGAGGTTATGCCCGGGAATCATGCGCGGCGTGCCATCGGCGGCGAAACGCCCCAGGCGCGGCCCGAGCACCAGGATTCCGGCCAGCGCGCACCAGGCGCCAATGCTGTGCACCACGGTGGACCCGGCGAAGTCGACGAACCCCAGCTTGGCCAGCCAGCCCTGGCCACCGTACATCCCGCCCCATACCCAGCTGCCGAATATCGGGTAGATGACGCCACTGATCAGCAGCGCACCGACCAGGTAGGCGCCATAGCGCGTACGCTCGGCCATCGCACCGCTGGCGATGGTGGCGGCGGTCGCGGCGAACATCATCTGGAACAGCAGGAAGGTGTAATCCCAGGGTTCGGCCTGGTTCAGCGCGAAGTGACTCATGCCGAACCAGCCGGTGAGGTTGGCGCCGAACATCAGGCCGAAGCCCAGCAGCCAGAACACGATGCCGCCGACGCAGCAGTCCATGTAGTTCTTCATCATCACGTTGACCGCGTTCTTGGCCCGCGACATGCCGCTCTCCAGCAACGCGAAGCCCGCCTGCATGAAGAACACCAGCACGCTGGCCAGCACCAGCCAGGCCGTATTGGCCGCCTCCTCCGAGGCGGCATGGGCCTGAGGGGCGAAGCCGACGGCGACGAGCAACAGCACGAGTGTTTTCATCACGAACCCCCTTCCGATCGATGCCCGGACTTCGCAACTCTTGTGCCAGCATCCAGTGCCAAGGGATGTCGCGCTTCAGCCGGCACGGGGCCGACGAACGGCCAAGGCGACCAAGGGCCTCAAGTCCGGCAGAATCGCACCGACATAAAGCAGGGAGTGATGCCGATGGCATCGATTCGCACCAGGACCGTTCCTTATGGAATAAAAAGTGCCACCAGGCATGATGGCCCTTTGACGGCTAGAACGAGATTGCCAATACTCTCGTCTGACTGACGCTGTAAGCATCGACATAAGGAATTGCCTTTGAAGCTGGAATTGAAAAACAGCTTGTCGCTCAAGTTGCTCCGCGTAGTGCTGCTTTCGGCACTAGTGGTCGGGGTGGTATTGAGCTGCGCGCAGATCGTGTTCGATGCCTACAAGACGCGACAGGCAGTATCCAACGACGCCCAGCGCATCCTCGGCATGTTCCGGGACCCCTCGACCCAGGCGGTGTACAGCCTGGACCGGGAAATGGGCATGCAGGTCATCGAGGGGCTGTTCCAGCACGAGTCGGTGCGCTACGCCGCCATCGGCCATCCCAACGAACCCATGCTCGCCGAGCGCAGCCGGGATCTGGCGCAGATACCGACACGCTGGCTGACCGACCCGATCCTCGGCCAGGAACAGCAGTTCTCCACCAAGCTGGTGGGTCGCGGTCCCTACAGCGAGTACTACGGCGACCTCAACATCACCCTCGACACCGCCGCCTATGGCGAGAGCTTCGTCACCAACTCGGTGATCATCTTCGTCTCCGGCGTGTTGCGGGCCATGGCCATGGGCCTGGTGCTCTATCTGGTCTATCACTGGCTGCTGACCAAGCCGCTGTCGAAGATCATCGAGCACCTGACCAACATCAACCCCGACCGCCCCAGCGAACACAAGCTGCCCATGCTCAAGGGCAACGAGCAGAACGAGCTGGGGCTGTGGATCAATACCGCCAACCAGTTGCTGGCCTCCATCGAGCGCAATACCCACCTGCGCCGCGAGGCCGAGAACAGCCTGTTGCGCATGGCCCAGTACGACTTCCTCACCGGCCTGCCCAATCGCCAGCAACTGCAGCAGCAGCTCGACCAGATCCTCGAAGACGCCGGCCGTCTGCAACGCCGCGTCGCCGTGCTCTGCGTCGGCCTGGACGACTTCAAGGGCATCAACGAGCAATTCAGCTACCAGAGCGGTGACCAGCTGCTGCTCGCCCTCTCCGACCGCCTGCGCAGCCACAGCGGGCGCCTCGGCGCACTGGCGCGCCTCGGCGGTGACCAGTTCGCCCTGGTTCAGGCCGACATCGAGCAACCCTACGAGGCCGCCGAGCTGGCGCAGAGCGTGCTCGACGACCTGGAGCTGCCCTTCCTGCTCGACCAGCACGAAGTGCGCCTGCGCGCCACCATCGGCATCACCCTGTTCCCCGAAGACGGCGACAGCACCGAGAAGCTGCTGCAGAAAGCCGAACAGACCATGACCCTGGCCAAGAGCCGCTCGCGCAACCGCTACCAGTTCTACATCGCCAGCGTGGACAGCGAGATGCGTCGCCGTCGCGAGCTGGAGAAGGACCTGCGCGACGCACTGGCGCAGAACCAGCTGCACCTGGTCTACCAGCCGCAGGTGGACTACCGTGACCATCGCGTCGTCGGCGTCGAAGCCCTGCTGCGCTGGCAGCATCCGCAGCACGGGTTCGTCCCGCCCGACCTGTTCATCCCGCTGGCGGAGCAGAACGGCACCATCATCCCCATCGGCGAGTGGATTCTCGATCAGACCTGCCGCCAGCTGCGTGAATGGCACGACCAGGGTTTCAGCGATCTGCGCATGGCGGTCAACCTGTCCACGGTGCAGCTGCACCATGCCGAGCTGCCCCGGGTGGTGAACAACCTGATGCAGGTCTATCGCCTGCCGCCGAAGAGCCTGGAGCTGGAGGTGACCGAGACCGGCCTGATGGAAGACATCAGCACCGCCGCCCAGCACCTGCTGAGCCTGCGCCGCTCCGGCGCGCTGATCGCCATCGACGACTTCGGTACCGGCTACTCCTCGCTGAGCTACCTGAAGAGCCTGCCGCTGGACAAGATCAAGATCGACAAGAGCTTCGTGCAGGACCTGCTGGAAGACGAGGATGACGCCACCATCGTTCGCGCCATCATCCAGCTCGGCAAGAGCCTGGGCATGCAGGTCATCGCCGAGGGCGTGGAAACCGCCGAGCAGGAGGCCTACATCATCGCCCAGGGTTGCCACGAAGGTCAGGGCTACCTGTACAGCAAGCCGCTGCCGGCACGCGACCTGACCCTCTTCCTCAAGCAGGCCAGACGCCTGAGCTCCGCCGCCACGCTCTGAGCGCGTACAGACCCGCAAACGAAAACGCCGCGCCCCTCTGCAGGGACGCGGCGTTTGCATGTGCGCCAGTCGGTATGCCAGGCGCTACCAGCTCTGCACGCCGAACAGCCAGGCCGTCGCCAGCGCGCCGACCAGGCACAGCACGGCGCCAGCCGCGGCCTGCCAGTAGAAGCCACGGGCCAGCTCGTCCTCGCCGCTGTTGGAAAGGATGAAGGGCTGGCGCTCTCCGGGCTTGGCCATCTGGTTCTGCGCCGGTTCCGCCGCCTTGAGTCGATGGCGGTCCTCGGCCTCCAGCTGCGCGGCCAGGCGCACGCGGTTCCACTCCTGCTCATCGAGCTGGCCATTGCCGTCGCTGTCGAAACGCCGCAGCAGGCCGACGTAGTCGCCCTTCCACTCGCGGATCACCTCGCCCTGCGCCGACTGCATGTCGAAGCCCTGCTGCGCGGCGCCATGCGTGCTGAAGTCGCCGATGGCGTACAGCGGCTGGCCGACGTGGAAGCGCTCCTCGCTGTAGCGGTAGCGCTGGCCGCTGCTAAGGAAGCCGAGCAGGCCGGTCTTGGCCGGCCCCAGCGGATGGCGCAGGCTGCCCTCCCAGACCTCGCGTACCGCCGCGCGGATCTCCGCACCGCGCGGGTCGATCAGGCACTCGCCGGTGCCATCGACCAGGCGCAGCCAGGCATCGCTGGCCCCGCTCTCGACGACCCGCCAGCTGCGCTTGCTGCCACTGGAGCGGTATTCCTCGATACGAAAGCGCCACCACAGGCACGGTTTGCCGGTCAGCGGCCCGCTCAGCTGCATGTCCGGCAGCGCCTCGAGCACACCGTAGAGTTCGACGTAGCCCTGCGCCGCCGAACGAATCTTCGAGGTCGGCGTATCGAGCAGATGACGCGCCTGCGACCAGCGCCGCAGGCACCACCAGGCCCCACCCAGAAAAGCACCGAGGGCGAAGGCCAGCGTTACGAAGAAACCGAAAGGATCACCCTGCATCACCGGCGGATGCTCAACCGAACAGCGATTTCATGTCGACGTCGGCCTTCTCGGCATCGCTGAACACCAGCAGCTCGGCCTCGCGGAAGTTGAACATGCGCGCGACGATCACGTCCGGGAACTGCTCGATGCGCACGTTGTTGAGGTTGACCGCTTCGTTGTACAGCTCGCGGCGGTCGGCGATACCGTTCTCCAGGCCGCTGATGCGCTGCTGCAGGTGCTGGAAGCTGTCGTTGGCCTTGAGCTCGGGGTAGTTCTCGGCCAGGGCGAACAACTGCCCGAGGCCGGCGCGCAAGCCGCTCTCGGCCTTGCCCAGGGCGCTGACATCGTGCTGCTCGCGCGCGCTGGCCACGGCACTGCGCGCAGCGATGACGCGCTCCAGCGTGGCGCTTTCGTACTGCATGTACTGCTTGCAGGTCTCGACCAGCTTGGGCAGCTCGTCATGGCGCTGCTTGAGCAGCACGTCGATGTTCGACCAGGCCTTGCTGACGCCATGCTTGAGGCGCACCAGGCCGTTGTACAACGACACCGCGTAGGCACCCAGCAGGACGAGGACAACGATCACGATCACGGTGGTCAGGCTCATGCAGTTTTCTCCATGCAGAACTGCGAATCAGGTGCTGGCATTCTAGCGGCAGCCGCGCCTCTCGACAGCGATATCCTGCACAGCGACGCATAATGGCCTTTACACATAATGCGAAACATTTGCATTATGTCGCAGTTTTTCAGGTACCACCGAGTATCAGGCCCATTTCGTTAACGCAAAGGACCCCGCCATGATTCGTATGCCCCTGGCCTCCGCCAGCCTGCTGGCCATCGCCATTTCCCTCGCTGGCTGCGGCGAAGACAAAGCCCCCGCTCCCCAGGCCGCCGCACCTGCTGCCGCCACCGAGAGCGCGGCCCCTGCGCCTGCCGCGAAGGTCGACGAGGCTGCTGCGAAGGCTGTGGTCAATCATTACGCCGACCTGGCCTTCGCGGTCTTCAGCGACGCCGCCAGCACCGGCAAGGCGCTGCAGAGCGCGGTCGACGCCCTGCTCGCCGAGCCCAGCGAAGCCAACCTGAAAGCCGCGCGTGAAGCCTGGCTGGCGGCCCGTGTGCCTTACATGCAGAGCGAAGTGTTCCGCTTCGGCAACCCGGTGGTGGACGAGTGGGAAGGTCAGCTCAACGCCTGGCCGCTGGACGAAGGCCTGATCGACTACGTGGCCGACGACTACCAGCACGCACTGGGCAACCCAGGCGCGCAAGCCAACATCATCGCCAACACCGAGATCCAGGTCGGCGAAGACAAGCTCGACGTCACCGAGATCAACGGTGAGCTGCTGGCCAGCCTGAACGAGCTGGGCGGTTCCGAGGCCAACGTCGCCACCGGTTACCACGCCATCGAGTTCCTGCTCTGGGGCCAGGACCTGAACGGTACCAACCCGGGTGCCGGCGAGCGTCCGTACACCGACTACCTGGTTGGCGATGGTGCCACCGGTGGCCACAACGAGCGTCGCCGTGCCTTCCTCAAGGCCGCCACCGATCTGCTGGTCAGCGACCTGAATGACATGGTCGAACAGTGGAAGGACGGCGTCGAAGGCAACTACCGCAGCGAGCTGGTCGCCGACTCGGGCGAGAACGGCCTGCGCAAGATGCTGTTCGGCATGGGCAGCCTGTCGCTGGGCGAGCTGGCCGGCGAGCGCATGAAGGTCGCGCTGGAAGCCAACTCCACCGAAGACGAGCACGACTGCTTCAGCGACAACACGCACAACTCGCACTTCTACAACGGCAAGGGCATTCGCAACGTCTACCTGGGCGAGTACAAGAAGGTCGACGGCAGCACCCTGACCGGCCCGAGCCTGGCCGACCTGGTGGCCAAGGCCGACGCCCAGGCCGACACCACGCTCAAGGCCGACCTGCAGGACACCGAAGCCAAGCTGCAGGCCCTGGTCGACAGCGCCGAGAAGAACAACGTGCACTTCGATCAGCTGATCGCCGCCGACAACGCCGAAGGCCAGCAACTGGTACGCGACGCCATCGCCGCCCTGGTCAAGCAGACCGGCGCCATCGAGCAGGCAGCCGGCAAGCTGGGCATCAGCGACCTGAATCCGGACACCGCCGATCACGAATTCTGATCGACCCTGCCCGTGAAGAACCGGCGTACCCGTGAGGGGCGCCGGTTTTTTTATGCCTGGATGCCGGGAACACAACGGCTCTGCGAGCCCGACCTGGCCTGAACAGGGATCAGCTCAGGCAGGCCTTGCGGTACTCGCCGGGGCTGACGCCATAGACCTGCTTGAACTGCCGCGACAGGTGGCTCTGGTCGGCGAAGCCCAGCTGCGTGGCCACGCCGATCGCGGAGCAACCACTCCTGAGCAGCGCCCGCGCCTGTTCGAGACGCCGCTGCTTGAGCCAGGCATGGGGGGGCAAGCCCGTCGCGCGGCGGAACACCCGGGCGAAGTGGAAGGGGGACAGATTGACCGCAGCGGCGAGTTCTTCCAGCGATGGCGGCTCGAGCAACTGCTCGGCGAGCATCTGCTTGGCGCAGGATACCGCCCAGGGTTCGCGCCCCGGCGCGGCCGCCTCGCCGACCCGCCCGTGGTGCTGGAACAGCAGCAGAATCGCCTCGCGCCAGGCCAGTTGCTGCTGCAGCGCCTCGGCGCCGTCCTCCAGCAGGCGATGCAGCTGCAGGAAGGCCGTGTGCAGACGCGGGTCATCCAGCACGCTGACGGCGAACGAGGGCATGCCGGACCTGGCCAGCCCGAGCTCCTGCAACGCCCCCAGCACCTGGGTGTTGTCGGGATAGAAGCCACGGTAGCGCCAACCGTCGTCGTGCGCCTTGGAGCCGGTGTGCACCTCGTCCGGGTTGATCAGCACCATGCTGCCCTGCGGCGCCAGGTGGTCGCTGCCACGGTGGCGGAAACGCTGGGCGCCGTGCTCGATCACGGTGAAGACGAACCCCTCGTGCACGTGCGGGGCGAAGCGTTGCTGGAGATAGCGCGCCTGCAGCAGCTCGACGCCACACAGCGCCGAGGCCTGCCAGAAACGGGTCTGCTCGCGACTCTCCATCAGGGCTCAGGCGCCGAAGCGTGCCTCCAGGGCTTCCCGCACGGCCGGCCACTCCAGGTCGGTCATGCTGTAGAGAACGGTATCGTCGAGGCGGCCATCAGCCAGCCGGCGGTGGTTGCGCAGCAGCCCTTCACGCACGGCGCCGAGCTTCTCGATGGCACGTTGCGAGCGCAGGTTGCTGCCGGCGGTCTTCAACTGCACGCGCACCATGCCCCAGTTGTCGAAGGCATGCCTGAGCATCAGGTACTTGATCGTGCCGTTCAGGCCGGTGCCGTGCTGGCTGCGGTCGAGCCAGGTCCAGCCGATCTCGCAGGCCGGCAGGGTGTTCATGAATTCGGCGAAACGCGTGGTGCCGACCAGTTCGTCACCGAGACGCACGACGAACGGCAACGCGCGCTGCTCACGCAGATCGACCAGCGCACTGCGGTACCAGTCCAGGCGCTGAGTGCCGCTCATGTACAGCAGTTCGTCGCGATTGCTTTCGGCCAGCGCCACCAGCGCCGGGATGTCGGCATCGGACAGCGGTTCCAGGCGCAGGGCGCCCCGTTGCAACGTCACCAGTTGCGGCTTGAACATAGGGTCCTTCCTCGGACAGAGTCGCAAACCCGGCACGCTATCAGGCCAATGCCTGCGGCACAATCAAGTCCTGTCGCAAAGTGCGCCGGGCAGCCTGCGACCTTGGTCGCAGCCGACGAGCTGCCGCTTTGTGCAACACTGATCATCATCAGCCTCGCCTCAGGTGCCAGGCTCACCTCATTCCACCCTGCGTTCCGGAGCCTGCATGTCGCTGTCCCCCGGGCTGATCGCCGCGGTCGCCCTCCTCTACATGGCCATCCTGTTCTCCATCGCCTTCTATGGAGACCGCCGCAGCACGCCCATGCCGCCGAAGATTCGCGCCTGGGTCTACTCGCTGTCGCTGGCCGTGTACTGCACCAGCTGGACCTTCTTCGGCGCCGTGGGCCAGGCCGCCGAGCAGCTGTGGTCGTTCCTGCCCATCTACCTCGGGCCGATCATCCTCATGCTGAGCATGCCCTGGGTGCTGCAGAAGATGGTGATGATCAGCAAGCAGGAGAACATCACCTCCATCGCCGACTTCATCGCCGCGCGCTACGGCAAGTCGCAGTCGCTGGCCATCGTCGTGGCACTGATCTGCCTGGTCGGCGTGTTGCCCTACATCGCCCTGCAGCTCAAGGGCATCGTGCTCGGGGTCAACCTGCTGATCGGCGAGCATGCGCTGGACACCGGCACCAGCGCGCAGGACACCGCGCTGATCGTGTCCCTGGTACTGGCCCTGTTCACCATCCTGTTCGGCACGCGCAACCTCGACGTCACAGAACACCACCGGGGCATGGTGCTGGCGATTGCCTTCGAGTCGCTGGTCAAGCTGCTGGCCTTCCTCGCCGTGGGCGCCTTCGTCACCTTCGGCCTGTACAACGGCTTCAACGATCTGCTCGCCCAGGCCCACAGCACCCCCGAGCTGGACAGCTTTTGGAACGAGGCTGTGAACTGGCCAGCCATGCTGGTACAGACCGGCATGGCGATGATCGCCATCGTCTGCCTGCCACGGCAGTTCCACGTCACCGTGGTCGAGAACATCGAGCCCAAGGACCTGCGCCTGGCACGCTGGGTGTTTCCGGCCTACCTGGTGCTGGCCGTGCTGTTCGTCGTGCCCATCGCCCTGGCCGGGCAGATGCTGCTGCCGGCCGGCGTCACCCCCGACTCCTTCGTCATCAGCCTGCCCCTGGCCGAAGCGCATCCGGGCCTGGCGGTGCTGGCCTTCATCGGCGGCGCTTCGGCCGCCACCGGCATGGTGATCGTCGCCTCGGTGGCGCTGTCGACCATGATCTCCAACGACATGCTGCTGCCCTGGCTGCTGCGCCGGCAGAGCACCGAGCGCCCGTTCGAGGCCTTCCGCCACTGGATGCTCACTGCCCGCCGGGTCAGCATCGTGCTGATCCTGCTGCTGGCCTACGTCTGCTATCGCCTGCTCGGCGAAGGCACCAGCCTGGCCACCATCGGCCAGGTGTCGTTCGCCGCCATCGGCCAGCTCGCGCCGGCCATGTTCGGCGCCCTGGTGTGGAAACAGGCCAACCGTCGCGGCGTCTTCGCCGGCCTGATCGTCGGCGCGCTGCTGTGGTTCTACACCCTGGTGCTGCCGCTGGCCGCCCGTGGCATGGGCTGGTCGCTGCACGGTTTCCCCGGTCTGACCACCCTGCTGTACGCCCCCATCGGCCTGCACGTCGACCCGCTGACCCGTGGCGTGGTGCTGTCGCTGGCCGGCAACATGCTGCTGTTCGCCTGGGTCTCCTGGTTCTCCCGCACGCGCGTTTCCGAGCACTGGCAAGCCGGTCGCTTCATCGGTCATGACCTGGGCACCAAGCCGAGCGGGCGCAGCCTGCTGGCCGTGCAGGTAGCGGACCTGCTGATGCTGTCCAGCCGCTTCGTCGGCGAAGAACGGGCGCGGCAGAGCTTCACCCGCTTCGCCCTGCGCCAGGGCAAAGGCAAGGACTTCGACCCCAACCAGCCGGCCAACAGCGAATGGATCGCGCATACCGAGCGCCTGCTCGCCGGGGTCCTGGGGGCCTCCTCGACCCGCGCCGTGGTCAAGGCCGCGATCGAAGGCCGGGAAATGCAGGTCGAGGACGTGGTGCGCATCGTCGACGAGGCCAGCGAGGTGCTGCAGTTCAACCGCGCCCTGCTGCAGGGGGCGATCGAGAACATCACCCAGGGCATCAGCGTGGTCGACCAGAACCTGCGCCTGGTGGCCTGGAACCATCGCTACCTGGAGCTGTTCGAGTACCCCGAAGGGCTGATCTACGTCGGCCGACCGATTGCCGAGATCATCCGCTTCAACGCCCAGCGCGGCATGCTCGGCGGAGGCGATGTCGAGGAGAACGTGGCCAAGCGCCTGTACTGGATGCGCCAGGGCACCGCGCACAGCTACGAACGGGTGTTCCCCAACGGCCGGGTGATCGAGCTGATCGGCAACCCCATGCCCGGCGGCGGCTTCGTCATGAGCTTCACCGACATCACCGAATTCCGCGAAGCCGAGCGCGCCCTCAAGGATGCCAACGAGAGCCTGGAGCGGCGTGTCGCCGAACGTACCCACGAGCTGTCGAAACTGAACCAGGCGCTGACCGAGGCCAAGGCTCACGCCGAGGCCGCCAACCAGTCGAAGACGCGCTTCCTCGCGGCGGTCAGCCATGACCTGATGCAGCCGCTGAATGCCGCGCGCCTGTTCTCCGCGGCGCTGGCCCACCAGGACGATGCACTGCCCGGCGAGGCCCAGGAGCTGGTCAGGCACCTGGACAGCTCGCTGCGCTCGGCCGAGGACCTGATCACCGACCTGCTGGACATCTCGCGCCTGGAGAACGGCCGCATCACCCCGGATCGCCATCCGTTCGCCCTCTCCAACCTGTTCGATACCCTCGCCGCCGAATTCGGCGTACTGGCCGCGGAACAGGGCATCGACCTGCGCGTGCACGGTAGTCGCGAATGGGTCGACAGCGACATCAAGCTGCTGCGCCGGGTACTGCAGAACTTCCTCACCAACGCTTTCCGCTACGCCAAGGGCCGTGTCGTGCTCGGCGTGCGCCGCGAGGGTGGGCAGCTGCGCCTGGAGGTCTGGGACCGGGGCGCGGGGATTCCCGAGGACAAGCGCAAGGTGATCTTCGAGGAGTTCAAGCGCCTGGACAGCCACCAGACGCGCGCCGAGAAAGGCCTGGGCCTGGGCCTGGCGATTGCCGACGGGCTCTGCCGGGTGCTATCACACCGCCTCGAAGTGCGCTCCTGGCCGGGCAAGGGCAGCGTGTTCAGCGTCAGCGTGCCACTGGCCAGAAAACCCGCTGCGAAGCCCCAGGCCCCTGCCCTGTCCACGACGGACGGCCAGCCGCTGCAGGGCATCCAGGTGATCTGCATCGACAACGAAGACAGCATCCTCACCGGCATGTACAGCCTGCTGTCGCGCTGGGGCTGCCAGGTGTGGACGGCGCGCAACCGCCTGGAGTGCGAGCACCTGCTCAGCGAGGAGGTGCATCCGCAGCTGGCCCTGGTCGACTACCACCTGGACGAGGGAGAGACCGGCACCGAACTGATGGCCTGGCTGCGCACCCGCCTGGGCGAGCCGGTGCCCGGCGTGGTGATCAGTGCCGACGGCCGCCCCGAGCTGGTCGCCGCCGTGCATGCTGCGGGCCTCGACTACCTGCCCAAGCCGGTCAAGCCCGCCGCCCTGCGCGCCCTGCTCAGCCGTCATCTGGTCCTGCGCGGCTGATCGGGCGGGCGGCGGACGACTAGCTGCGCTGCAGGAAGCCCTGCAGCAGCTGATGCACGCGCTCGCTGAGCTCACGGTTGGCGGCCACCGGCAGACCACGCGCCAGCTCGGCCTCGACCACCTGCTCGACGAGCGGACGCAGCTGCAGCAGCTGGGCGCTGAGGCCCTCGAGCTGGTCGGCATGCGGCAGCGAGGTCTGCAACAGCGGGTTGACCAGATGACCGGCGATCATCTGCACGATGCCGGTGGAGACCTGCTCGACATGCCGTCGGATCGACTCCAGCTCATCGAGCAGCGCCGGCAGAGGAATGCCGGCGCGATACAGCTGCACCCCGGCCGAGAACAATCGCGGGCTCGGCACGCTGAGGTGATCGCCGGCGAACTGCAGCAGGCCCATGGCCTGTGCCCGCTCGATCAGCGCGTCATCCAGGTCGTCAGCGAAGATCGCCTGCAACTCGGCGAACTCCAGGCGCCCCGGCTGCTCCGGTTCCCCCGGGCCACGGATGGCCTGCTCGAGCCCCAGCACGTGGGCCAGATCGCGCCCCTGGGACCAGGCGTCGAACAGCTCGCGAATGCTGGCGATGCTGTAGCCGCGCTCCAGCAACTGGCCGATCAGGCGCAGCCGCGCCAGGTGCTCGCCACTGTAGATGCCGACACGCCCACGCCGCTCCGGCGGCGACAGCAGCCCGCGATCCTGATAGGCGCGCACGTTGCGCACGGTGGTCTGCGCGGCCTGGGCCAGCTCGTCGACCGTGTATTCGGCGACGACCGCCACCGACGCAGGCGCGGCGCTGCCAAGCAGGCGCTGAAAGAACAGGGAAACCTCAGTCATGCGCCGATCATAGTCTGGCACCGAGGCCGTCGCCAACCGTTGCCGGCGCCCCAACCAAGGGCTGGACTTGCTCACCATTGCCCCGGCCGAAAACCGCCGTTGCTGGCGCTGTCCCCCGTTGCAGAGCGCTTCGACACACGCCGGTAACGCCGTAACGCTTGCGCTCGAACGCTGGCGCAACGACTAGGCAAAGGGCACCTGGCGCTCAACAATGACAGTTACATCAAACAATGTAATCGTCATTGCCCGGAGCCTGCCATGTTCCCGCTCACCCTGCTCGTCGGTCCTAGCCGATGAACGCGCCCCTGCAACGCCACGACCTGCCGCCGCAGCAACTGGACGTTCACAGCGACGGCCTGCGCCTGCGCAGTTACATCTGGGACAGGGCCGATGCCCCGACCCTGCTGCTGGTGCATGGCTATCCGGACAATCACGAGGTCTGGCTGCCGCTGATCCGCGAGCTGGCCAACGACTACCGCATCGTCGCCTACGACGTGCGTGGCTGCGGCGCGTCGCAGGTGCCGCGACGCGTGCAGGACTACCGCCTGCCACAGCTGGCGCGCGACCTCGAAGCGGTCATCCACGCCACCAGCGCAGGTCGCCGGGTGCACCTGGTCGCCCACGACTGGGGCTCGATCCAGAGCTGGGAAGCGGTGACCGAACCGCGCATCCAGCCGCTGCTGGCATCCTACACCAGCCTCTCCGGACCGTGCCTCGACCATGTCGGCCACTGGCTGCGCGAACGCCTGAGCCTGCGCCGCCCCAGGGCACTGCTGCAGGCGCTGGGTCAGCTGCTCAGCTCCTGGTACATCGCCTTCTTCCACACCCCGCTGCTGCCGGAGCTGTGCTGGCGCCTGGGTCTGGATCGCGCCTGGCCCTGGTTGCTGAGCCGCCTGGAGGGCGTCAGCGAGCTGCCCCCCAGCAGCACGCAACGCGCCGACGGCATGCGCGGCGTGCAGCTGTATCGCGCCAACTTCATCCGCAGCCTGCTGCATCCGCGTACGCGCAGTACCCGGGTGCCCCTGCAGCTGATCGTGGCGCTGAACGACCGCTTCGTGCGCCCGCAGCTGTTCGACGAACTGCAGCACTGGGCGCCGTTGTTGACGCGCCACGAAGTGCGCGCCGGCCACTGGCAGCTGCTGGCCAAACCGGACAGGCTGGCCGGCTGGCTGCGCGATTACGTCAACGAACTGGAACGAGCGCAACCATGAATCCAGGCAAGCAACCCGCCCTGCAACAGCGCAAGGTGCGCTTCGATTTCAGCGACACGCCCCTGCACTGGGTGCCGAACGAGCCGGAGGCCTCGCACATCATGAACGGCCTGCACCTGTTGCTGCCGGCCGGCGAGTTCTGGTTCTGCAAGGTGTACAACAAGGCCCTGCCGCAGGTCAGCGACCCCGGGCTGCGCGAGGACGTGCGCGGGTTCGTGCTGCAGGAGGCGCAGCACGCCCGTGCCCACGGCAGCGCGCTGACCCCTTACCTGCGCCGCCACGGCATCGATCCGCGCCCCTTCACACGCAAGGTCGACTGGCTGTTCGACAAGCTGCTGTGCGACTACCCCCTGGGAGAAAACCGCCTGAGCCGGCGTCTGCAGGCCTGGTGGTTGCGCCAGCGCGTCGGCCTGATCGCGGCGGTGGAACACTTCACCTGCGTGCTGGGAGACTGGGTGGTCAACAGCCGTGGGCTCGATCACGCCGACCCGGTAATGCTCGACCTGCTGCGCTGGCACGGCGCCGAGGAAGTGGAACACCGCTGCGTCGCCCACGACCTGCACGTCCACCTGGGCGGCAGCCTGGCGATGCGCTGGCTGTTCATGCTGATCGCCTCTCCGGCGCTGCTCTACCTGTTCAGCGATGCGATGAAGGTGATGATGCGCCAGGACCCGGCCACGCGTTATCGCCTGGGGTTCCTGCGCATGTGGCATGACCTGGGCAAGCGCGGCCTGCTGCCGAGCACCGCCAGCGTCGGACGTTCCGTGCTGCGCTACTTCGATCCGCGCTTTCACCCGCGCATCGAGGGCGACCTGCAGGCCGCGCTGGACTATCTGGCCAGCTCGCCGGCGGCCCTGCGCGCAGCTGCAGAGAAAGGCACCGCGTGAACGCCTGGGCAGTGCGAGTGCAACGGCGCGGCGGCCTGGATCAGCGCCGAACGCCGCTCACTCGCCCAGCTCATCCAGCGCCGGCAGATCGGCGGAACGCTCGAGCAGTTCGCCCGGCAGGCTCTTGCTGGCGCGTGCGCCCAGCAGCTTGAGGTTCTCCACCCGGCCAACCAGGTTGCCACGCCCTTCGACCAGCTTGTTGCGGGCGCTGGCGTAGGCCTTGTCCAACTGCTGGAGGCGACTGCCCATCTCGTCCAGGTCGGCGACGAAGGCCACGAACTTGTCGTACAGCTGGCCGGCGCGCTCGGCAATCTCGCGGGCGTTCTGGCCCTGGCGCTCCTGGCGCCAGAGGCTGTCGATGACCCGCAGGGTGGCCAGCAGGGTGGTCGGGCTGACGATCACCACCTGTTGCTCGAACGCCTCCTGGAACAGGTCCGGCTCGGCCTGCAAGGCAGCCGCGAAGGCCGCCTCGATCGGCACGAAGAGCAGGACGAAGTCCAGGCTGTGCAGGCCTTCGAGACGCTGGTAGTCCTTACCGGAAAGGCCCTTCAGGTGACTGCGCAAAGAGACGAGATGCTGCTTGAGCGCCTGCTGGCGTACCGCCTCGTCAGCGGCTGCGACATAGTGCTGGTAGGCGCTGAGGCTGACCTTGGCATCGACCACCACCTGCCTGTCGCCCGGCAGGCGAATCAGCACATCGGGCTGGAAACGCTCTCCACCGGCGCCCTTGAGGCTGACCTGGGTCTGGTACTCGCGGCCCTTCTCCAGGCCGGCATGCTCCAGCACACGTTCGAGCACCAGCTCGCCCCAGTTGCCCTGGGTCTTCTGCCCTTTCAGCGCTCGCGTCAGGTTGGTCGCCTCGTCGCCCAGGCGCTGGTTGAGCTGCTGCAGGCGCTCCAGCTCCTTGCCCAGGGAGAAGCGCTCGCGCGCCTCCTGCTGATAGCTCTCATCGACACGCTTCTCGAACGCCTGGATGCGCTCCTTGAGCGGATCGAGCAACTGCCCGAGGCGTTGCTGGCTGGTCTCGGCAAAGCGCTGCTCACGCTCGTCAAAGATCGCCGTGGCCAGCTCGGCGAACTGCGCGCGCAGCTCGTTGCGTGCCCCCTGCAGGTCATCGAGCCGCTGCTGCTGGTTGTCGCGATTCTCCTGCAGCTCGGCGGCCAGCGCCGCGCACTCGGCGGTCAGCCGGCGCAGTTCGGCTTCGTTGCGCTCACGTTGCTGGTTCCAGGATTGTGCGGCCTCGCGCGAGATCTGCCGCTCCTGCTGCAGCAACTCGTTCTCGCGACGCAGGCCAGCCAGTTCGGTCTGCTGGTCGACCTTGATCTCACTGACCTCGGCCAGCTCGGCCCGGCAGGCATCGAGCTGCGCGAGCACACCGGCCTGGCCGAGTTGTGCGTGTTCCAGGCGTTCCTGCAACAGCGCCTGTTCGCTCTGTTCGCGGGCCAGCCGGCGTTGCAGTGACCAGATGCCGGCCAGGAGCGGCACCAGCGCCGCGACGGCACCGATGGCAAGAGAGAGGGGATCGATTGGCATAGACGCTCCATGTTTGACCGCCGAGCAGTATACCCAGCGGACGATTCACACGGGGCCAGTACGCGGTCAGCGCGACAGACGCTGCAGTTCCTGCTGGGCACCGCGATCACCCGCGCGGGCGGCCTGGCGCAGCAGCTCGTAGCCGATGCGGCGGTCACGGGTGTTGCCGCAGTCACGGCAGAGCAGCTGACCCAGGCGACTCTGCGCCTGCACGCAGCCTTTGCGAGCAGGCTGCTTGAGCAGGTTGCCGGCGATGCGCTTGACGCTGGGCGTCTTGCCCAGACGCGGATTGTCGAGCAGCCACAGCGCGACGCGCATGGGCAGACGAGAAGAGCTTGGACGGGCTGCGGAGGATGACGACGGTAAAGCGCGAGGCATAAGAAAAACGGGGGTAACTGCCGGGGCGCGCCACTCTACTCCTTTTTTTGCCAAGGTAAAGTCCCGTCAGGCGATTGTTTCGGGCGACTCCGCCAGCCCCGCCACACAATCCACAGAACCTGTGGATAACTCCGTGCACAACTTGGGCGAAAGCGCCGTCAGGCCCGATGCCATGGGCGCTCCGGTCAAACTGACGATTTTTTCACCAATGAAAAAAATGCATATTTTTCATTGACTTAAAAATCAACTACGAAAAATCAAACGTTTAGCGGCGGTTCTGACAGTGAGATGACAGGCTGCCTCAGCATTGTGCACAACTCCGTGCGACATATCCGCGCAGCGCTCTGTTTCGGGGCATCGCCAGCGCTGCGGCAGCATTCATGCGGGGTGTGGCAACTGCCCTTGCACCAGAAACTGCTCCCAGCGAAACAGTCGCGGCTGTCCGGGAACCTGAGCGGGCTTGAACGCCACGTAGTCGCCCGTGGTTTCGCACAACCAGGCCGTGAGGTTGCGTGGTCGTTTCTCGGCGAACGCCTGCGGCACATAGAGCGCGACATTGCTGCCACCTGCAGGGCAACGCGCCGAGCGGTACTCGAACGCCTGGATGTCCGCCGCGCGCATCGCCGCGCCCAGCCGCTGGGCGACGCTGTAGTCGCTGGGATGCGCGAGCTGCGCGGCATGCGCATCGAAGGGCGGCAACTGCAACTGGATACCGCGCTCGACGCGATAACGCGCCTCGAAGGTCGAGTGCTCGGAGAGGATGCGCCCACTGGGCGGTGGGCTGAGCATGCCGTTCCACAGCACGAAACGGTAGTACGCCGCCTCGGCCATCGCCGTCTGCAGGTGCTGCGCGGCGTAGAACAGACTCGGCTCGTGCACCGTGCCGAAGCGCGAGCCCCAGCGCAGCGGTGGATAACGGAACGGCGTCTTGAGCAGATAGTGCAGCGGCTCGGCAGCCTCGGGCAGCGGCGGCTTGCTGTTCTCCAGCAGGTCTTCGAGCAGCGCCTGCTCCGCCAGGTTGTCCACCAGTTGTGAGGTGGCCACCTGCGCCTGGCTTTCCACCATGCGCAGCAGCTTGCCGCGTAGCGGGCGAACCTGCCGTTCGCCCGCGCATTGTTGCCAGATGTCCATGGCGATCACTCCCGAGAGTAGAGCCTGTACTCGACGCGGCACGGCACGGCACGGCCGGCGCGCAGCAGGCTGCGAGTGGCGGCTCAGACCTTGCCGCGAATGGCGTCCAGGTACTCGACGACACGCACCAGGCCCTGTACCTGCCCCATCTGCTGCAGTGGCACGCCAGCCAGATGACGGTTCTCGGTACGCAGGAAGTGCCGCATGTCCTGCAGGTTGCCGCCAAACAGGGCGAACAACGCACGGTAGGCGCGGATCAGCAACAACGCCAGCTCACCGGTCTTGCTCTGCTGACGCAAGCCGCCCTGCTCCCCCCAGCGACTGATGGCGCTGCGGTGCACACCGACGATATCGGCCAGCTCCTGCTGGGTCAGGCCCAGCTGCTCACGGGTATTGAGCAACGCCTTGGCCAGCACCGCATCGGCATCAGGCTGGCTGCGAATCAATGCACTCATCACATCCTCCCCTCAGCTTGTTTTCAACAAAACATATATGAAAAGCCATGAACACACCATAGCACGGAAAGCGGCTTGGCACCCGGGGGAGCATCGGTTAACGTCGGCGACAGTGCATCGAGCAAGGAGAACTCATGAGCCGCCGGCGTTTCTGGGCGAGCACCTGCGCAGCGATACTGGCGCTGCTGTCGCTACTGGCCTGCTACGCCGGCTACCGCGTGCAGCAACTGCTCGCGGAGCAGCACGTCGAGCTGGACTGGCAGCGCCTGAGCCTGTCCTGGCGCGGGGTACGCTTCAGCGACGTCAGCCTGACCCGGCGCCAGGACAGCGAACTCCAGCTGCAGGCCGATCAGGTGCAGCTCGACTGGCTGGCCAGCGAGGCGCCGCGCTACCGCCTGCTGGTGCAGGGGCTACAGGCCGACTGGCAGGCGCCACAGGCGCAGCAGGACAGCCCGGACACTGACGACCCCGCCCGCCCCCTGCGCGATCTGCTCGCCGCCCTGCCCTGGCTACCGCGCCAGATCAGCGTGCGCGAGATGGCGGCGCAGCTGCCCTGCGCAAGCGGTCGCTGCACCCTGGACGGGCATCTCACCCTGCAACGGCTGGATGATGCGCTGCAGGTGCAACTGCAGCTGCTGCGGGCAGGCCACAGCGCCACGCTGCAGGCACAGTTGCAGGGGCTGGGCAGCGCGCCGGACAGCAGCCGCCAGCTGCAGATGAGCATGCGCCTGGACGATCAGCCGCAACTGGATCTGCGCAGCGACCTCAGGCCCCAGGCCGATGCCACCATGCGCTGGAGCGGCGACCTGGAGGTCGCGCCCCTGCCCGACCTGGCCTGGGTCAGCACCTGGCTGAGCGAGTGGCTGCCAGCCGCCAGCCCGCAGCTGCCCAGCACGCCACAACAGGCCGGTGTCAGCGCGCAATGGCAACTGCAGTTACCTGGCGAGGCCCGGCAGCTCGACGCACTGCTGACAGCCCCCGGCTGGCTGCGGATCGATGCGCGCCTGCCGCAGCCCTGGCCGCTCCCCGGCGTGGGCCCGATCAGCGGTGCGCTGGCGCTCGACCTGCGCAATACCGGCGGCCGCTGGCAGGCGTATCAGGCGCACGGCGAGCTGCAGCTGGACAGCCGCGACGCGGCCTGGCTGCAGAACCTCCCGGCCGGCCTGCGCCCCGAGCAGCTGCAGCTGGGGATAGCGCCCATGGACAGCGCCACAGACGATGAGCTGGCCCTGCGTCTGACGCTCGCCGCCCAGGGGCCACTCGAACTGCAGGCCGACGCCACGCTCAGCCTGCGCCAAGCCGCAGAGGACTGGGCGCTCGACGTCGGCCAGCTGCAGCTCGATGCGCGCAGCAAGCGCCTGACGCTGGCCGGCAGCCGCCTCGATGACCTGTACCTGAACCTCAACCTGAGCGGCCATGCCACGGCGCAGCAATGGCAGTTCAGCCTCGGCAGGAGCGCAGGCCTGGCTGTCCAGCGCCTGCGCGTGGATGAACTCGACCTGCAGCACGTCCAGGCCACGCTCGACGGCATCGACCTGAGTGGCACACCAGGCTCCACGCGCCTGTCCGGGCCGCTGGCGCTGCGCGCACGACGCCTGCAATACCCGCCACTGCAGGCGCAGGGTTGGCAGTGGCAAGGCCGCCTCGACGCCAGCGAGGCGAGCCAGGCGCTCGACGGTGCGCTGCTGGCGGACTCGGGCCTGAGCATGGCGCTGAACCTGCGCAACCAGGCCGATGAACTGAGCCTCGCGGCCAGACTCGATGAACTCTTCCTGCGCGCCGGCAATCCGCTGGCCCAGACCCTGGCCAACTGGCCGGGCCTGCTGACGCTCGACAACGGTCGTATCCAGGGCGACGCCACACTGCGCCTGGCAAAGGGCAAGCCGCTGGCGCTGCTGGCCAATGTGAACGGCCGCAACCTGGCCGGGATCTATGATCGCAGCACGTTCGGCGGCGTCGATGCACAGGCGCAGCTGCGCGTGAACGGCGACCGCCTGACGCTGGAGCTGAGCAACCTCAGCGCCGAACAGATCGACCCCGGCATCCCTCTCGGCCCGCTGCACCTGCAAGCCAGCTACCAGGCCAGCCTCCGCCAGCCTATGGCCGGCACCCTGGAACATCGCAGCGCCGAACTGGGCATTCTTGGCGGCAGCCTGAGCCTGGCGCCGGCGAGCTGGGCGCTGGACAAGCCAAGTCAGCTGCTGCCGCTGCGCCTCGAAGGCCTGGACCTGCAGGCGCTGTTTCGCGTGTACCCAGCGGAGGGCCTGGAGGGCAACGGCCTGATCGACGGCAGCCTGCCGCTGCGCATTGGCCAGGGCATCAGCGTGGAGCAAGGCAGGATCGAAGCACGCGCGCCGGGCGGGCAGCTACGCTTTCACTCGCCGCGCATCCGCGCCATGGGCCAGGCCAACCCGGGCATGAAACTGGTCACCGACGCGCTGGAAGACTTCCACTACGATCTGCTGGACGGTAGCGTCGACTACACGACCTCCGGCACACTGCAGCTGGGTCTGCGTCTGCACGGACAGAACCCGGCCATCGAGCAGGGCCGGCCGATCAATTTCAACATCAACCTGCAGGAAGACGTTCCCAGCCTGCTGGCCAGCTTGCAGCTGACCGACAAGGTCAACGACATCATCCAGCAACGAATTCAGCGATGGATGCGCCAGCGTGTCCCCCAAGAGCCCAAGGAGTAGCGCCATGCCCCTATACCGCCTCCTCGCAGTCCTGAGCCTGGGGCTGTTGTGCCAGGCCTGCACGCCGACGGTGCAGCTGGCCATGCCCAACGAGCCGATCAACATCAACCTGAACGTCAAGGTCGAGCACGAAATCTATATCAAGGTGGACAAGGCACTGGACAACGTCTTCAACGAAGACAGCGGCCTGTTCTGAGGCAGTCCACGCGTACCTGAGACACCGGGATAGCCGCCCGAGCGGAGATGACGGAAACCCGATAGCGCAGCGTTTCCTCAAGGAGAAACATGATGATCCGATACCTTTCGACCCTGCTGCTGGCGTTGACCCTGAGCCTGCCGGCCTATGCCCTGACCCTGAACCAGGCGATGAGCGCCCTGGGTGACGCCAAGGCCAGCGGCCAGCTGGGTGAGCAACCCAACGGCTACCTGGGCGTGGTCCGACCCGGCGGCCAGGCCGACGAGATCGCCCGCCTGATCAACCAGGCGCGCCGCGCCGAATACCAGAAGGTGGCGCAGGACAACGGCATCAGCCTGAGCGACGTGGAAGCGATCGCCGGCAAGAAGGCCATCGACCGCACGCCCGCAGGCCAGTTCATCCAGCTTGGCGGGCAGTGGGTGAAGAAGTAGAGGCGCCTGCCGCATGCCGAAAAGCAAAGAACCCGCCGAGGCGGGTTCTTTTTTGTCTGCCGGAGCAGCGATCAGGCGTCGGCTTTGCCCACGGCATCCTTGATCAGGGTCTGCAGCTCGCCCTTCTCGAACATCTCGGTGAGGATGTCGCTGCCGCCGACCAGCTCGCCACCGACCCACAGCTGCGGGAACGTCGGCCAGTTGGCGTACTTCGGCAGGTTCGCGCGGATTTCCGGATTCTGCAGGATGTCGACGTAGGCAAACTTCTCGCCGCAGCCCATCACGACCTGGGCAGCACGGGCGGAGAAGCCACACTGCGGGGCGTTGGGCGAGCCTTTCATGTACAGCAGAACGGTGTTGTTGGCGATCTGCTCTTTGATGGTTTCGATGATATCCATGGGGCACCTCAGCATAGACTTCGCGACCCGACGGTCGCCACGGTGGCGCGATTGTAGCGAAAAGCCGAGCACAATGCTCGGCCTTGCCATCGCCGCCTGGCCAGCAGGCCATTCGGCGGCGCATTCGGTACGACCCCGCGTCGCATCCGCGCTACGCGGCCACCACCTCCACCGGCACGCCATTGAGCACGGCATTGCCTGACAGCGCATCGAGCTGGCGCTCGTCGGTCAGGTCGTTGGCACTGGCCCCGGGCTGGGCACGGGCAATGTCCATCTGCACACCGGGGCGGGCATGCCCCCAGCCATGCGGCAGGCTGACCACGCCGGCCATGACCTCGTCGCTGGCCGCCACCTCCACTTCGATGCTGCCGACGCGCGAGCGCACCTGCACCCGCTGACCGTCGGCCAGGCCACGACTGGCCAGGTCCTGCGGGTTCATCAGCAACTGGTGACGCGGCTTGCCCTTCACCAGGCGGTGGTAGTTGTGCATCCAGGAATTGTTGCTGCGCACATGGCGCCGTCCAATCAACAGCAACTGATCCGCCGGTTGCGCCTGCTCGGCGAAGCGCGTCAGATCCGCCAGCAGTTGCGCGGGTGCGGCCTGCACTGTCTTGTTCGGGGTCTTCAGGCGCGCCGCCAGGTTCGGCTGCAGCGGCCCCAGGTCGATACCGTGCGGCTGGTCGCGCAACGCCGCCAGACTGAGCTTGCGCTCGCTGCGATCACCGTAGGGGCCGAAGCGCAGGCCCATGTCGATCATCTGCTCCGGCGCCATGCTCGGCTTCAGCTCCAGGCCATTGCGCGCCGCGAACGCCTTGGCCAGACCGACGAAAATTTCCCAGTCGTGCAGCGCGCCTTCCGGCTTGGCCAGGATCGCCTCGTTGAAGCGCGTGACGTTGCGCACGGCGAATACGTTGAAGGTGGTGTCGTAGTGATCGTGCTCCAGCGGCGCCGTGGGCGGCAGGATGAGGTCAGCGTAACGGGTGGTCTCGTTGATGTAGAAATCCACCGCGAGCATGAAGTCCAGGCCTTCCAGCGCCTGCTCCAGCTGCCGGCCATTGGGCGTGGACAACACCGGGTTGCCGGCCACGGTCACCAGCGCACGCACCTGGCCTTCGCCCGGAGTAAGCATCTCCTCGGCCAGGGCCGAGACCGGCAGCTCGCCGCCGTACTCCGGCAGCCCGGACACCCGACTCTGCCAGCGGTCGAAATGGCCGCCCGAGGTGCTCGCCACCAGGTCCACCGCAGGCGTGGTGCAGAGTACGCCACCGCTGCGATCGAGATTGCCGGTAACCAGATTGATCAGCTGCACCAGCCACTGACACAGGGTGCCGAATGCCTGGGTGGACACGCCCATGCGGCCGTAGCACACCGCCGTGTCGGCTGCGGCGAAGTCCCGCGCCAGCTGGCGAATGGTCGGCGCCGGCACACCGCAGCGGGCGCTCATGCGCTCGGCATCGAAACCGGCAATGGCGGCACGCACCTGCTCCAGCCCCTCGACCGCCAGGTGGCTGGTGCGGGTCAGGCCCTCCTCGAACAGGGTGTTGAGCAGTGCCAGCAGCAGCGCCGCGTCACTGCCCGGACGCACGAACAGGTGCTGGTCGGCAATCGCCGCGGTTTCACTGCGCCGTGGGTCGACCACCACCAGCTTGCCACCACGGGCCTGGATGGCCTTGAGGCGCTTCTCCACGTCCGGCACGGTCATGATGCTGCCGTTGGACGCCAGCGGGTTGCCGCCGAGGATCAGCATGAAGTCGGTGTGATCGATATCGGGAATCGGGATCAACAGACCATGGCCGTACATCAGGTGGCTGGTCAGGTGATGCGGCAACTGGTCGACCGAGGTGGCGGAGAAGCGGTTGCGGGTCTTCAGCAGACCGAGGAAGTAATTGCTGTGCGTCATCAACCCGTAGTTGTGCACGCTGGGATTGCCCTGGTACACGGCCACGGCATTCTGCCCGTGGGCAGCCTGGATCGCGCTCAGGCGTTCGGCCACCAGCTCGAACGCTTCGTCCCAGGCAATGGCCTGCCACTGCTCGCCGATACGGCGCATGGGCTGACGAATGCGGTCGGGGTCGTTCTGGATGTCCTGCAGCGCCACGGCCTTGGGGCAGATATGGCCACGGCTGAAGCTGTCCTGGGCGTCGCCCTTGATCGAGCGAATCTGCGTGCTGCCGTCAGGCTGGGTTTCGGTTTCGATGGCGAGACCACAGATGGCTTCGCACAGGTGGCATGCACGGTAATGGAGGGACTTGGTCATGGCCTGGCCTCTTGTTCTGATCCGAGACGACCGGTCAGGTCGCAGGAGGGAACTATGGGCCGGGAGGGAGGACGACGCCAGCAGCGTTCGTCTCATGAATCGGCAGGCATCAAGCCTGCCGATTCAGGCGCGTACCGATCCGATTAACGGATGGAGGTAACGGTGCCTTTCTTGCCGGTAACGCTGACGTTAACGGTCTTGAATACGAAGTAATCCTGAACGTTCACTTCGTAACGCGGGGCGACGATCACGTCAGCACCCGAGGCCTTGACTGCCTTGTAAGCAGCTGCGGACTTGGCGGAAGCGACCGGGTCCAGACCCAGTGCGAAACCACCTTCGCCACCACCGTAGGTCACACCGTCGGCGAACTGAGTGTCACCACCCAGCTTCAGAACACCGAACAGGATGTTCACCGAAGATTGACCCGAGATGGACTCGCCGACCTTGACGTCTGCCTTCAGGTTAGTCTCGACATCACCACCCAGTGGCAGAGTCGGTTGGCTAACGTTCTGGCTGGCACAGCCAGTCAGCAGGGCGAGAGCGGAGAAGGCTGCGGCGTAGGCTACGTGTTTCATGCAAAACTCCTTTGCACAATTTTCCATGGGTACCCCAATTACGGGGGCAATGCATTGCCTTGGAAAGGCGGCGGCATCCTATGGCCCCGATCTAGAGCGGCGCAAGCGCCGATGTCAGTTTTGTGACATCTCGCACGTAGCTTTGGGAAAAGGCTTACAAAACATGAATTTGTCAGTTACCCGGGCGTAATTTGCGCCTGCTCGTCATTTCCTTATAAGATCGCGCCTTCCCCCTGTTTCGTCGCCCCCTGCGGCCTCCTGCCGCAAGCACTGCTGTTTTTGCCGGAATCAGTACCGGCAGCGGGCTTGCGAACTGTAGTGAAAAGGTAGTTAACGATGAGCGTCAGACACTTTATCTCGATGATGGATTACACACCGGACGAACTGGTGGGGCTGGTCCGCCGAGGCATCGAGCTGAAGGACCTGCGCAATCGCGGCGTACTCTTCGAGCCGCTGAAGAATCGCGTACTGGGCATGATCTTCGAGAAGGCCTCGACCCGTACCCGCCTCTCGTTCGAAGCCGGCATGATCCAGCTCGGCGGCCAGGCCATCTTCCTTTCCCCGCGCGACACCCAGCTGGGCCGTGGCGAGCCGATCGGCGATGCCGCCATCGTCATGTCGAGCATGCTCGACGCGGTGATGATCCGCACCTTCGCCCACAGCAACCTGATCGAATTCGCCGCCAAGTCGAAGGTGCCGGTGATCAACGGCCTGTCCGATGACCTGCACCCCTGCCAGTTGCTCGCCGACATGCAGACCTACCTCGAGCATCGCGGCAGCATCGCCGGCAAGACGGTGGCCTGGATCGGCGACGGCAACAACATGTGCAACTCCTATATCGAGGCGGCGATCCAGTTCGACTTCCAGTTGCGGGTCGCCTGCCCGCAGGGCTACGAACCGGACGCCCGCTTCCTCGCCCTGGCCGGCGACCGCGTGCAGGTCGTGCGTGACCCGCATGAAGCCGTGGCCGGCGCTCACCTGGTCAGCACCGACGTGTGGGCCTCGATGGGCCAGGAAGACGAGGCCGAGCAGCGCATGGCGCTGTTCCGCCCCTTCCAGGTCACCCCTGCCCTGCTCGACGGCGCAGCCGACAACGTGCTGTTCATGCACTGCCTGCCGGCGCACCGCGGCGAGGAAATCAGCATCGACATGCTCGACGACAAGCGTTCGGTCGCCTGGGACCAGGCCGAGAACCGCCTGCATGCGCAGAAGGCGCTGCTGGAAATGCTGGTCGAACCGGCCTATCACCACGCATGAGCCAGCCACTGCTGCAGCTGCGCGGGCTGAACTGCGGCTACCACGCCCACAAGGTGGTGCAGGACCTCGACCTGCACCTCAATGCCGGTGACATCGGCTGCCTGCTCGGCCCCTCCGGCTGCGGCAAGACCACCACCCTGCGCGCCATCGCCGGATTCGAACCGGTGCTCGAAGGTGAGATCGAGCTGGCCGGCACCGTGATCTCGCGCGCCGGCTTTACCCTGGCACCGGAAAAACGCCGCATCGGCATGGTGTTCCAGGACTACGCCTTGTTCCCGCACCTGAGCGTCGCGGAGAACATCGCCTTCGGCATCCGCAAGCAACCCGACGCCGAGCGCGTGACGCACGAGCTGCTGGAGCTGGTCAAGCTCGGCCACCTGGCCAGGCGCTACCCGCACGAGCTGTCCGGCGGCCAGCAGCAACGCGTCGCCCTGGCCCGCGCCCTGGCGCCGGAGCCGCAGCTGCTGCTGCTCGACGAACCCTTCTCCAACCTCGACGGTGAACTGCGCCGGCGCCTCAGCCATGAGGTCCGCGAGATTCTCAAGGCCCGTGGTACCAGCGCGATTCTGGTCACCCACGACCAGGAGGAAGCCTTCGCCGTCAGCGACCACGTCGGCGTGTTCAAGGATGGCCGCCTGGAACAGTGGGATACGCCCTTCAACCTCTACCACGAGCCGCTGACCCCCTTCGTGGCCAGCTTCATCGGTCAGGGTTACTTCATCCGTGGCCAGTTGCTCAGCCCCGAGGCGGTGCAGACCGAACTGGGCCTGATCCGTGGCAATCGTGCCTATACCTGGGCCAAGGGCAGCGCGGTGGATGTGCTGCTGCGCCCCGACGACATCGTGCCGGACGAGGGCAGCGAGCTGAAGGCGCGCATCGTCGGCAAGACCTTCCTCGGCGCCGCCACCCTGTATCGCCTGCAACTGCCGACCGGCAGCCAGCTGGAGTCGATATTCCCCAGCCACGCCGATCACCAGCAGGGCGACGAGGTGGGTATCCGCATCGCCGCCGACCACCTGGTGGCCTTCCCCGCTCTGGGCAGTGTCGCGGCGCAGTTGCAGCTGAGCGACTCGCCGGGCGTGCGCCGGGTCAGCAGCGACTGAGTCAGAGCAGCAGCTGACCGCTGGCGATGTGCCGGGCGTGGCCGGCGATCTTCACCCGCTCGCCGTCCAGGCGACAGAGCAACTCTCCGCCCCGCGCCGAACACTGGAAGGCATTCAGCGTCGTGCGCCCCAGGCGTTCGACCCAGTAGGGCATGAGGATGCAGTGCGTCGAACCGGTCACCGGGTCCTCGTCGATACCGATGCTCGGTGCGAAGTAGCGCGAGACGAAATCATGCTGCTGCCCACCGGCGGTGACCAGCACGCCAAGCCCCGGCAGTGTGGCCAGGGCCCGCAGATCCGGCTGCAGCGCACGCACATCGGCCTCCGAGGCCAGCACCACCATCAGCTCCTGCACACTGCCGTCGGCGTTGAACAAGGCCAGCACCTGCTCCACCTCGAACCCCAGGGCCCGCTCCGCCTCGTCGCGCAGCACCGGCATGACGGGCTCGGCACGACGCACCGGGAAATCCAGCTCCAGGCGCTCGCCCCGCCTCGCCACCTGCAGGTCGCCGGACAGGCAGGTGAAGTGCAGCACCTCGGCGGGATCCTGGTAGATATCGAACAGCACCTTGGCGGCGGCCAGCGTGGCGTGGCCACAGAGCGGCACCTCGCTGGCGGGCGTGAACCAGCGGATGTGCCAGGCACTCCCCTGCTGCACCATGAAGGCGGTTTCCGCCAGGTTGTGCTCGGCGGCGATGCGCTGCATCAGGCCGTCGTCGAGCCAGGCATCGAGGCGATAGACCATGGCCGGATTGCCGGCGAAGGGTTGGTCGGTAAAGGCGTCGACCTGATGAAACGCGAGGGGCATGAGGATCTTCCTGACCGTACGGGAGCGGCCAGCATGCCTGCATGCCACGCCGCGCAACAGGTACAGTTGCCGTTTTCCAGATGCTCATTGCCTGCCGGCAGGAGCGGCTTCAGCCGCGAAGCCTGAGTGAGTTGCGGCTGAAGCCGCCCCTGCGAATCTGGCTCGACTTTCAGCCCTCGCTGCGTACCCGCTTCACCGCATCCAGCCAGCCGGCATAGAGGCGTGCGCGCTGCTCCTCGCTCATGCGCGGCTCGAAGCGCTGCTGACGGTGCCAGTGACTGGCGATGGCCTGCAGGTCGCTGTAGATGCCCAGTTTCAGGCCGGCCAGGTAGGCCACCCCCAGCGCCGTGGTCTCGGTCACTTCGGGACGCTCGACGCTGACCCCGAGGATGTCGGCGAGGAACTGCATGACCCAGTTGTTCTCCACCATGCCCCCGTCGACACGCAGCGCACTGGGCGCCGCCGCACCATCCTGGCGCATGGCTTCGAGCAGGTCGCAGGTCTGATAGCACACCGACTGCAGGCCGGCGGTGACGATCTCCTTGATCCCGGTATCGCGGGTCAGGCCGAAGATGGCGCCACGCGCCTTCGGGTCCCAGTAAGGCGCGCCCAGGCCGGTGAACGCCGGCACCAGATAGACGCCGCAGGCATCGCCGGTGGCCTCGGCGAGAGCCTCGCTGTCGCGCGCATGGCTGATCAGCTTGATGCCATCGCGCAGCCACTGCACGGCGGCCCCCGCGACGAAGATGCTGCCCTCCACCGCGTAGGTCACCTTGCCATCGAGGCGGTAGCCCACCGTGGTGAGCAGGCGATTCTTCGAGCTGACCGGCTGCTCGCCGGTGTTCTGGATCATGAAGCAGCCTGTGCCATAGGTGCTCTTGACCATACCGGGCTCGAAGCAGGCCTGGCCGATCAACGCCGCCTGCTGGTCGCCGGCCATGCCCAGTACCGGAATGCTGGCACCGAGCAGCTGGCTGTCGGTGTGGCCAAAGTCGGCGGCGCAGTCGAGCACTTCCGGCAGCAGGCTGGCGGGGATATCGAACAGCGCGAGCAGTTCCTCGTCCCAGCACTGCTGGTGAATGTTGAACATCAGCGTGCGCGAGGCGTTGCTGGCGTCGGTACGGTGCACCTTGCCGCCAGTCAGGTGCCACAGCAGGTAGCTGTCGACGGTGCCGAAGCGCAGTTCGCCGCGCTGCGCCCGCTCACGGGCGCCGGGCACGTTGTGCAGAATCCAGCGCAACTTGGTGGCCGAGAAATACGGATCGATCAACAGGCCGGTCTTGGCCGCGACCATCGCCTCATGCCCCTCGCCCTTCAGCCCCGCACAGTAGTCGGCGGTGCGCCGGTCCTGCCAGACGATGGCCGGATGGATCGGCTTGCCGGTCTCGGCCTCCCACACCAGCGTAGTCTCGCGCTGGTTGGTGATGCCGATGGCGGCGATCTCCGCACTGTCCAGACCACTTTCCGCGATGGCCTTGCGGCAGACCTCGAGGGTGGACGACCAGATTTCCTCGCCGTCATGCTCGACCCAGCCGTCCTGCGGAAAGTACTGCCTGAACTCCTGCTGGGCACGCGCAACCGGCAACCCCTCGGCACTGAAGATGATGGCGCGAGAGCTGGTGGTACCCTGGTCGATGGCTAGCAGGTACTGGGGCATGCAAGATTCCTTGTTGTTATCGTGAATGGTGTCGCTGTTGACCACAGCGGGGGCGTCCGGCGCGCTCAAGCCTTGCCGATGGCCGCGAACTGCCCTTGCGTGTGCTGTGCCAGGGTATCAGCCGATAGCTCCAGCTCCAGCCCGCGCCGACCGGCGCTGACGTGAACAGTGGCGTGCTGCCGGGCCGACTCGTCGATGAAGGTACGCAGGCGCTTCTTCTGTCCCAGCGGGCTGATCCCGCCCACCAGGTAGCCCGTGGCGCGCTGCGCGGCAGCCGGGTCGGCCATGCCGGCCTTCTTCGCCCCCGCCGCAGCGGCCAGTGCCTTGAGATCCAGGCTGCCAGCCACTGGCACCACGGCGACCAGCAACTCACCCTTCTCGGTGGCGGCGAGCAGCGTCTTGAACACCCGCGCCGGGGCCAGGCCAAGCTTCTCTGCCGCCTCCAGGCCGTAGGACGGCGCCTTGGGATCATGCTGATAGCTGTGCACCTGGTGCTCGGCCTTGGCTTTTTTCAACAGGTCGATTGCTGGAGTCATGTTCGAATGTGAAAACGCAATGTGAAGATGCCCTACATTAACAGGCCCAAAACCCCCATAGCTACAGCCTATAATGAGTGACCCTCAAAGGAAGCGCTCATGAATCTCGCTCCCCGCCAGCACGACATCCTCAACCTCGCCCGCGAACGCGGCTACGTCAGCATCGACGAACTGGCCCAGGCGTTCGCCGTCACCCCGCAGACCATTCGCCGCGACATCAACCAGCTGGCCGAGCATGGCCTGTTGCGTCGCACGCATGGCGGCGCGGCCTGCGAGTCCTCGAGCATCCAGAACACCGCCTACGGCATGCGCGCCGGGCAGATGCGCGACGAGAAGCAACGCATCGCCGAAGCCGTGGCCGTGCAGATCCCGGACCACGCCTCGCTGTTCATCAACATCGGTACCACCACCGAAGCCATCGCCCGTGAACTGCAGAACCACAAGGGCCTGAAGATCATCACCAACAACCTGCATGTCGCCACCCTGCTCAGTGCCAAGGCCGACTTCGAGGTGCTGGTGACCGGCGGCACGGTACGCAGCGACGGCGGCATCGTCGGCCAGGCGGCGGTGGATTTCATCCAGCAGTTCAAGGTCGACTACGCCATCGTCGGCATCAGCGGCATCGACGACGACGGCAGCCTGCTCGACTTCGATTACCAGGAAGTCCGCGTCTCCCAGGCCATCATCGACAACGCGCGGCAGGTCCTGCTCGCCGTCGACTCCAGCAAGTTCGGGCGCAACGCCGTGGTGCGCCTGGGCTCGATCGCCCTGGTCGACCGCGTCTTCACCGACAGCGCGCCCTCGGCCGCCATCACCCGCCTGCTGCACAGCCACAAGGTCCAGCTCGACCTGGTCTGATGGCCACGCCCCGGCGTTGACCTGCCCGCCCGGCCACCTGGTGGATCCTGCATGACCACTCGGCGCGTGATCGCGCGCCGGGGTAGCGGAACTGCACATCTTCGTCTAGCATATTTTCGAAAGTGAACATTCACACATTCGAATCCAATAGCCGAGCGTGCCAGATGCCCCACGACCAGTTCGCCAGCCCCGTAGCGGAAGTCTATGACCTCGCCATCGTTGGCGGTGGTATCAATGGTGTAGGCATCGCCGCCGATGCCGCCGGTCGAGGCCTGTCCGTGTTCCTTTGCGAAAAGGACGACCTGGCCAGCCACACCTCCTCGGCCAGCAGCAAGCTCATCCACGGCGGCCTGCGCTACCTGGAGCACTACGAATTTCGCCTGGTGCGCGAAGCCCTGGCCGAGCGCGAAGTGCTGCTGGCCAAGGCCCCGCACATCGTCAAGCCGATGCGCTTCGTCCTGCCGCATCGCCCGCACCTGCGCCCGGCCTGGATGATCCGCGCCGGCCTGTTCCTCTATGACCACCTGGGCAAGCGCGAGCGCCTGCCGGCGTCGCGTGGCCTGCGCTTCGGCGCCGGCAGCCCGCTCAAACAGGAAATCACCCGCGGTTTCGAATACTCCGACTGCTGGGTGGACGATGCCCGCCTGGTGGTACTCAACGCCATGGCCGCACGGGAGAACGGCGCGCACGTTCATCCGCGCACCCGCTGCGTCAGCGCCCGGCGCAGCAAGGGGCTGTGGCACATCCACCTGGAACGGGCCGATGGCAGCCTGTTCTCGATTCGCGCCCGTGGCCTGGTCAACGCCGCCGGCCCCTGGGTCGCGCGCTTCATCCGCGAGGACCTCAAGCAGCAGTCGCCCTATGGCATCCGCCTGATCCAGGGCAGCCATATCGTCGTGCCAAGGCTCTATGACGGCGAGCAGGCCTACATCCTGCAGAACGAAGACCGCCGCATCGTCTTCGCCATCCCCTACCTGGAGCGTTTCACCCTGATCGGCACCACCGACCGCGAATACCAGGGCGACCCCGCCCAGGTCGCGATCAGCGCCGAGGAAACCGATTACCTGCTCAAGGTGGTCAACGATCACTTCAAGCAGCCGCTGAGCCGCAGCGACGTGCTGCACAGCTTCGCGGGCGTGCGCCCGCTGTGCGATGACGAATCCGACGAGCCGTCGGCGATCACCCGCGACTACACCCTGTCGTTGTCCGGCGCGCCAGGCGAGGCGCCGCTGCTCTCGGTGTTCGGCGGCAAGCTGACCACCTATCGCAAGCTGGCGGAATCCGCCATGCAGCAACTGGCCCCCTTCTTCGCCAACCTCGGCAGCGCCTGGACCGCGAACGCGCCACTGCCGGGCGGTGAAGACATGGACAACCTCGAGGCCCTGGTCGACGCGCTGTACGCCCGCTATGGCTGGCTCCCCACCAGCCTGGCGCGACGCTGGGCCTGCAGCTACGGCAGCCGCACCTGGCGCCTGCTCGACGGCGTGCACAACCTGACCGATCTCGGTGACCACCTCGGCGCCGGGCTCTACACCCGCGAAGTGGATTACCTGCGCCGCGAAGAGTGGGCACGCAGCAGTGCCGACATTCTCTGGCGCCGCAGCAAGCTCGGCCTGTTCATGACCCCGGCGCAACAGACCCGCCTGCAGGAGTACCTGCACAGCCACGACCCGCATTCGGCCAACGCCGCCTGAGATTCTGCGTGCCTCATGCCCCGCTCCGCGGGGCTTTTTATTGGGCGAGAAAAAATATCTTCCGCTCGTTACCCGGTGTACTAACAACGCGACAACTTGGCGCAACTTTTTTATTGCGTTAATTCAATAACTTGGCGCCATGATGCGGAATGAAAACATTCGTATTCAGTTTTATTTTTACTTATGTTTCAAGAACTTAGGTTTGACAGACATGGAAACGCGGCAGAAAATTCGAGGCTGTCACGGTCATTGAAACAGCAGGAGCGAACATGAAAGGCGACAAGAAGGTCATTCAACACCTGAACAAGATTCTCGGTAACGAACTGGTCGCCATCAACCAGTACTTCCTGCATGCCCGCATGTATGAGGACTGGGGCTTGAAGAAGCTCGGCGAGCACGAGTATCACGAGTCCATCGACGAGATGAAGCACGCCGACAAGCTGATCAAGCGCATCCTGTTCCTCGAGGGCATTCCCAACCTGCAGGACCTGGGTAAGATCCTAATCGGCGAGAACACCAAGGAAATGCTCGAATGCGACCTGAAGATCGAGCACAAGGCGCACGGTGACCTCAAGGCCGCCATCGCCTACTGCGAGAGCATCGGCGACTACGCCAGCCGTGAACTGCTGGAAGAGATTCTCTGCTCCGAGGAAGATCACATCGACTGGCTGGAAACCCAGCTCAGCCTGATCGACGCCGTCGGCCTGCAGAACTACCTGCAATCGCAGATGGACGAATAAGCCTCATCGGCAAGACAGAAACGGGAGCCAAGGCTCCCGTTTTTTGTGGCCGCTCGCCCGTGCTGGAGCGACCTCGCTGGGGGAGCGGCAGCGCTGCCCGAAGATCAGCGCGCCTCGCTTTCCTTGACCCGGAACCAGGCCGCGTAGAGTGCCGGCAGAAACAGCAGGGTCAGCGCGGTGGCCACCACCAGACCGCCCATGATGGCCACGGCCATCGGCCCGAAGAACACGCTGCGCGACAGCGGGATCATCGCCAACACCGCCGCCAGGGCCGTCAGCACGATGGGGCGGAAGCGCCTCACCGTCGCCTCGATGATGGCGTGCCAGCGATCCAGGCCATGCTCGACGTCCTGCTCGATCTGATCCACCAGAATCACCGAGTTGCGCATGATCATCCCGGCCAGGGCAATGGTGCCGAGCATGGCGACGAAGCCGAACGGCTGCTGGAAGATCAGCAGGAACAGGGTCACCCCGATCAGCCCCAGCGGCGCGGTGAGGAACACCATCGCCGAGCGCGAGAAGCTCTTCAGCTGCAGCATCAGCAGGGTCAGCACCACCACGATGAACAGCGGCACGCCGGCGTTCACCGACTTCTGCCCACGCTGCGAATCCTCCACCGTACCGCCGACCTCCAGCAGGTAGCCGTCGGGCAGCTCGGCGCGGATCGGCTCCAGGGTCGGCAGAATCTGCTGGGTCAGCGTCGCCGGTTGCTGCTTGCCATAGATGTCGGCGCGCACGGTGACGTTGGGCAGGCGGTTGCGGTGCCAGATGATGCCTTCCTCGAAGCCGTACTCCAGGGTGGCGACCTGCGACAGGGCCACGCTGCGGCCACTGTCGGTGGGAACCGCCAGGCTCGGCAGCAGGCTCAGGGCCTTGCGCTCCTGCGGCGTGCCACGCTGGAGAATCTCGATCAGCTCATTGTCCTCGCGGTACTGGCTGACGCTGGTACCCGACAGCGAGCCCTGCAGGAAACGCGACAGCTCGGCGGTGTTGACCCCCAGCGCCCGAGCGCGGTCCTGGTCGATGTTGAGGATCACCACCTTGCTTGGCTCTTCCCAGTCCAGGTGCACGTTGACCACATGCGGGTTCTCGCGCACCTTGTCCGCGACCTGGCGGGCCAGGGCGCGTACCTCGTCGATGTGCTCGCCACTGACGCGGAACTGGATCGGATAGCCGACCGGCGGGCCGTTCTCCAGGCGGCTGACCCGGCTGCGCAGGGTCGGGAACTCGTCGTTCATCACCTGGATCAGCCAGGTGCGCAGGCGTTCGCGCTCCTCGATGCTCGATGCCAGCACCACGAACTGGGCGAAACTGGCGGCCGGCAACTGCTGGTCCAGCGGCAGGTAGAAACGCGGGGAACCGGTGCCGACATAGGCGACGTAGTTGTCGATGCCGGTCTGTTCCTTGAGCAGTTTCTCCAGGCGGTGCACCTCGGCCTCGGTGGCGCTGAGGGACGCCCCCTCCTCCAGCTTGATGTCGACCATCAGCTCCAGGCGACCGGACGCCGGGAAGAACTGCTGCGGCACGAAGCGGAATATCACCACCGAGCCGACGAACAGGGCGATGGTCAGCATGATCACCGTGATGCGGTGACGCACGCACCACTGCACCGTGGCCCGTACGCGGCGATAGAACGGCGTCGCGTAGGGATCGTGGCCGGCAGCGCTGCCGCCATGCTTCGCCGCGTGCAGCTTGGCCAGGTCGGGCAGCAGCTTGTCGCCCAGGTAGGGCACGAACATCACGGCGGCGATCCACGAGGCGATCAGCGAGATGGCCACCACCTGGAAGATCGAGCGGGTGTACTCGCCGGTGCCGGACTGGGCAGTGGCGATGGGCAGGAAGCCGGCAGCGGTGATCAGGGTACCGGTCAGCATCGGGAACGCCGTGCTGGTCCAGGCGAAACTGGCCGCCTTGAGCCGGTCGAAGCCCTGCTCCATCTTGATCGCCATCATCTCCACGGCGATGATCGCGTCGTCCACCAGCAGGCCGAGGCCCAGCACCAGCGCCCCCAGGGAAATCTTGTGCAGGCCGATGCCCAGGTAGTACATGGCGGCGAAGGTCATCGCCAGCACCAGCGGAATCACCAGCGCCACCACCAGACCGGTGCGCAGGCCCAGCGAGAAGAAGCTGACCGCCAGCACGATCACCAGCGCCTCCACCAGCACCTTGACGAACTCGCCCACGCCGGTCTTCACCGCCGCCGGCTGGTCCGACACCTTGCTCAGCTCCATGCCCAGCGGCAGGGTCTGCTGCAGGCGGGCGAACTCGGTTTCCAGCGCCTTGCCGAGGACCAGGATGTCGCCGCCGTCCTTCATCGACACGGCGATGCCGATGGCGTCCTCGCCCATGAAACGCATGCGCGGTGCGGGCGGGTCGTTGAAACCGCGCTTGACCTCGGCCACATCGGAGATGCGGAAGGTGCGGTCAGCGACGCGAATGGGGAAGTCGCGGATCTCCTGCACCGATTCGAAACGCCCGGTCACGCGCAGCTGGATGCGCTCGCTGGCGGTTTCGAAGAAACCGGCGGCCGTCACCGCGTTCTGCGCCTCGAGGGCCTGCTGCACGGCGGACAGCGGCAGGCCCAGCGTCGCCAGCTTGGTGTTGGACAGCTCGATCCAGATCTTCTCGTCCTGCAGGCCGACCAGCTCGACCTTGCCGACATCCTTGACCCGCTGCAGTTGCAGCTGGATGCGGTCGGCATAGTCCTTGAGCACGGCGTAGTCGAACCCGCTGCCGGTCAGGGCATAGATATTGCCGAAGGTGGTGCCGAACTCATCGTTGAAGAACGGCCCCTGGATGCCTGGCGGCAGTGTGTGGCGGATATCGCTGACCTTCTTGCGCACCTGGTACCAGAGGTCCGGAATCTCCGCGCTGTGCATGGAGTCACGCGCCATGAAGGTGACCTGGGACTCCCCCGGGCGGGAGAAGCTGGTGATGCGCTCGTACTCGCCGGTCTCCATCAGCTTCTTTTCGATGCGTTCGGTGACCTGACGGGAAACCTCTTCCGCCGTGGCACCCGGCCAGATGGTGCGGATCACCATGGCCTTGAAGGTGAACGGCGGGTCCTCGCTCTGCCCCAGCTTGGTGTAGGAAATCGCCCCGACGATGGCGAACAGCAACATGATGTAGAGGACGATCTGACGATGACGCAGCGCCCAGGCCGACAGGTTGAAGCTCATGCGGCTTACTCCTTGGCGGCCAGTTCGACGTTGCGATTGTCACGGTCCACCGGGCGCACCCTGAGCCCCTCGCGCAGAACCTGAACACCAGCGGCCACGATCCAATCGGAAGCGTTCAGCCCCTCCAGCACCGGCACACGTTCGTCGCCGTAGGCGCCGATCCGCACCGGGCGACGCTGCAGCTTGTGCTCCTTGGGATCAACGACCCAGACGAAGGGCTGGTCCTGCTCGGCACTGAGCGCCGACAGCGGCACCGACAGCGGCACCACGCCATTGCTGGCGATGAACACCCGCGCACTCTGGCCCAGCTCGGCCGGCACCTTGCCCTCGACGAAGGCGACGCGCGCGGCGAAGGTCCGCGACTGCGGATCGGCGGCCGGCGCCATCTCACGGATACGCCCCGGGAAACGCTGATCGGGCTGCGACCACAGCTCCACTTCCACCGCCTGGCCGATCGCGAAACGGCCGAAGCTCTGTTCCGGCAGGCTGATCGACACCTCGCGTTCACCGTCGGCAGCCAGGGTGAAGACCGTCTGGCCGGCTGCGACCACCTGCCCGACCTCGACCGAGCGACGCGCGATCACGCCGTCCTGCGAGGCGCGCAGCACGGCGTAATCGGTCTGGTTGCGGGCCACGTCATATTCGGCCTTGACCTGATTCAGGCGCGCGGCACCGGCGCGGTACTGGTTCTCGACGTTGTCGAACTGCGAACGGCTGACCAGGTTGCGCTCGAGCAACGCCTTGTAGCGCTCGCGCTCGGCACGCACGGTCTGCAGGTTGGCCTCGGCCGCCGCCACCTGGGCGCGCGTGGCCTCCAGCTGCAGGCGGACGTCCTGCGGGTCGAGCTCGGCCAGGGGCTGGTCCTTCTTCACCCGGTCGCCGACGTCGACCATGCGCTTGGCCACCTTGCCGGCGATGCGGAAGGCCAGTTCCGGTTCGTAGCGCGCCCGCACCTCGCCCGGGTAGCTGTCGACCAGGGCGGTCGCTGGCTGCGGCTGAACGACCATGGCAGGACGAATGGGCTGTTCGACCTGCTGACCATTGCCGCAGGCAGACAACAGCAAGACCAGACCCAGAGACGAAACGAGAGGAACGACGTGGCGGGACATGTGCAAGACCTTTCGGAGAAGGTTTGAGGGCTGCCCCCTGGAGCGGCCAACAGCGCCAGTGCGACGCGGTGGCAGACTGGAAGCGCGTTCAGCGCCGCGGCGTCATCTGCCCTCGCCCCGCCCTGATCGCCTCGTCGACGCGCCAGGAAGAGTCCTTTGGAATATTTGTACTGCCGGGTATAGTAAAAATAGCAAACTCGCCAGTCCAGTATTAAAATCAGCCAATGCCTGACAAGTTGTTACAACCTTCCGGTCCCGGTCGACCCAAGGACCCCGCCAAACGCCGCGCCATTCTCGACGCGGCGAAGAACCTGTTCCTGCGCAACGGCTACGATGGCAGCAGCATGGACACCATCGCCGCCGAGGCCGGCGTGTCCAAGCTCACGGTGTACAGCCACTTCACCGACAAGGAGACGCTGTTCTCCGCCGCGATCAAGGCCAAGTGCGAGGAGCAGTTGCCCGAGCTGCTGTTCGAACTCCCGGATGACGTGCCGCTGGAAAGCCAGTTGCTGGGCATCGCCCGTGGCTTCCTGGCCCTGATCAACAGCAGCGAGTCCGTGGAGATGCACCGCATGATGGTCAGCCTGGCCAGCCAGGGCTCGAAGCTGTCGCGGATGTTCTACGAGGCCGGACCGCAGCGGGTCCAGGAGGAGATGGAGCTGCTGCTGCGCAAGGCCTCCGAGCGCGGCCTGCTGCTGCTGGACGACCCGCACCGGGCCGCCGACCACTTCTTCAGCCTGCTCAAGGGCGGCGCGCACTTCCGTCTGCTGATCGGCTGTGGCGACCCGCTGCAGGGGGCAGCGGCAGAGCACCACGTGCAGGACTCGGTTCAGCTGTTCCTGCGCGCCTATCGCGCCGACCGCTAGACAGGTCCGGGGCTCAGGCTTCCAGCTTCTTCTTCGGATAGATGTCGTAGCGGCTGGACTTGCCCTCGAGCACGTAGCCGGGCTTGCTGCCCTCGATCGCCGGCGCCTTGCGCGGTCGCTTGACCACCACCCGGTGACTGGCCAGCGCCAGCGCCGCCTGCAGCAACGCCGGTGCATCCAGGTCGTCGCCGACGAAGGGGCGGAACAGCCGCATCTCCTTCTTCACCAGCGCGCTCTTGTCGCGATGCGGGAACATCGGATCGAGGTAGATCACCTGCGGGGCCTCGCCCTGCCAGTGCTGCATCAGCTCGATGGCATTGCCGTTGAGCAGGCGCATCCGCGCGGCGATAGGGGCGACATCCAGATTCAGCGCGGCGCGCTGCAGACCGTCTTCCAGCAACGCGGCGACCAGCGGCTGACGCTCGATCAGCGTCATCTCGCAGCCCAGACTGGCCAGCACGAAGGCGTCGCGCCCCAGGCCAGCGGTTGCATCGAGAATTCGCGGGCGAATTCCCGACTGCACGCCCACCGCCTTGGCGATCATCTGCCCGCTGCCACCCCCGAACTGGCGCCGATGCGCCGCCGCCCCCTCGACGAAGTCCACCCGCACCGGCCCGGGCGCCTTGTCGCCCAGCTCGACCAGCTGCAGCCCGTCATCGCCGAGCTGCAAGGCAAACTCGGTGTCCCCCTGCTGCGCCAGGCCAAGGCGCGCGGCCCACCGGGCGGCCGCTTCGGCGTACTGGGGATGCAAGGCTTGCATGTGGATACTGGCGTTGTGCCGCTCGTCGGTCATTGGTTCTGTCTGCTCAGAAATCACTCAAGTCATCGACCCGCAGGCCGATAGCGAAGAAGCGGCATTCTGCCAGACCCGGCCGCCGACAGCCGCATCGAGTGTGATCATGTTCGACGCTCTATCCGCTCCACGCCCGCTCAGCAGTCCGGCGAGCCCACGCCCGCACGACGATGACCTGGACAAGGCGGCGCGCGAATCCCTCGATTACCAGATTCTGCGCCGTACCCTGGGCATCGAGGACAAACAGAAGCCCGGCGAGATCGCCCGCGAGCTGAACGACACCGTCGAGCCGCCGGCGGTATCCGCCAGCGCCGCCTCCGTCAGCCAGGCGGTGGTCGACCAGCGCTCGCTGGAACTCGACGTCACGCTCGAGCAGACGCCTCAGCAGGTCGACCCCCTGGTGCTGGACCTGGCCGGCAACGGCTTCTCCACCAGTGGCCTGCTCCGCCCGACACGCTTCGACCTGGATGCCGATGGCCGCACGGACTCGGTCAGCATGCCCAGCGGCGACGATGCGCTGCTGGCGCTGGATCGCAACGGCAATGGCCGCATCGACGACGGCCGCGAACTGTTCGGCGACCAGCATGGCGCCGCCAACGGTTTCGCCGAGCTGGCGCGCTTCGACGACAACGGCGATGGCCGTATCGACGCGGCCGATGCCGTGTTCGACCAGTTGCGCCTGCTGCGCTTCGACGCCCAGGGCCGCCAGCACCTGCAGACACTCGACGAAGCGGGCGTCAGCGCCATCGACCTGCAGGCGCGCGACGTCAGCATCGCCCTGGGTGCCTACGACCAGATCGCCCAGCTGGGACGGTTCGAGTTCAGCGACGGACGCAACGGGCAGGCGGCCGACCTGCTACTGGCCAAGCGCTAGCGGTGTAAACCCAGCCCTGCAGCAGCCAGACGCGACGCCCTAGCGACACATCCGCCACATGCCCATGTCCAGGTGGAAGTGGTCACGGTGCGCCGCGTTGTAGTCCGGCCCCAGGGTGATGTTGAAGCGCTCGCAGGCGGCATCCTGTACCAGGCGCAGGAAACGCGCGTTGTCGCCCTCCCCCGACCAGTCGTGCAGCACGCTGATGCGCCGGCCATCGCGCAGACGAAAACCGACCAGGTCCAGGGCATTGGCATAGGAATGCTGGCTCGGCCGCTGGCTGCCGGCGATGCTGCGACAGGCGAAGCTGCCGACATGCTCGACACGGCTTACCGGCTGGCCGAACACGCGTTGCGCTGCTGGCTGCAGACCATGGCGCTCGAACAGCGCGAAGCTCACCGCCAGCGGGCAGGTGGCCATGAAGCTGCTGCTCAGGCCGACGCGGCCGCCCTGGACGCGCACGGCATTGCGTACCGGACAACCGGGTTGCGGCGTGCTGTCAGGCAGGCGGGTGAAACGCAGGCCGGCGGTCGCCAGGGCCAGATCGCACAGCGCGCGATCTTCGCTCAGACGCCAGACCTTGAAGCCGGTCAGCAGGTTCGGCGCGTCCCGCACATCCAGCGGTGCCCAGGGGTTGAAACGCGGCGCGACATCCAGCCAGCCGCGCCACAGGGCAAGTAGCAGCACCGCGCCCAGCAGCACGGACACGAGCAACAGCCAACCGACCTTGCGTATCAGCATCGACATTCTCCGTCAGAGCAGGCCGAGCTGTTCCAGCTCCGGCTCCACCTGCAACACGGGCAGTTCGGGCAACCCGGGCAGGCGCTGCATCAACTGCTGGTGGAAACGCCGGGCCAGTTCGGGGGCCAGGCGGTTGTCCGACGTATGCGCGAACACGTAGGGGCGCAACCCCTGTTCGATCCAGCCGGCGACCTTGTCCAGCCAGGGAAGCATGAAAGGATCATTGGCCAGCAGCTCGGGATGGCCGATGAAACGCAGTTGCGGGCTCTGGCTGAAGGCCGTCGGTCGAGTGGGCAGGCGCGGCTTCTTGGCCTGGGCGTGCAACACCGCAGGCGCCTGCGACTCACAGCTGAACAGCGCACGCGAATCCAGGCAGACGCGCTCGATGCCGCGCTCGTGCAGCAGGCGATTGAGCAGCCGTTCGGCATCGCCCTTGGCGAAGAACTCCGGGTGACGCACCTCGATCGCCAGCGGCAGGTCCCCCCAGTGCTCGATGAACGAGGCCAGCTCCGCCAGTCGCGAAGGAGCGAAGCTGGCCGGCAGCTGCAACCAGTAGGGCTGCACCCGTGCACCGAGCGGCGCCAGCAACTGGCGAAACTGCGCCACCTCATCCAGCTGCTGGCAGAGGTCGTCGCTGTGGCTGATCTCACGCGGCAGCTTGGCACAGAAGCGGAAATGCTCCGGCATCTGCTGCGCCCAACGCGCCACCGTCTGCTCACTGGGCCGGGCATAGAAGGTGGTATTGCCCTCCACCGCATTGAACACTTGGACATAGCGCGCGAGAAACTCGGCCGGCCGCGTGTCGTCAGGGTAGAGCGTGGCGCGCCAGGACGCTTCGCTCCAGGACGGGCAACCGAGGTAGTAAGGAAGCGCAGCAGTCATCGGTCGATGCAAGCCACCTGGCAGAAGCGCGGAAAACGCGGTGAAACGGAGTTACGCGTAGAGGTCGAGACCGAGTACTTCCTGCGCATCGGACTCGCTCGCGTAGGCGGCGGTGGTGTTGTAGCTGGCCAGCGCCTGAGCGGCACGACCACTCAGCGCAGGTTGTTGATAGCCCAGGTCCTGGGAGCGCGCGGGCAGGCTGTCGCCGTTACTGCTGCTGGCCTGGACCCGGCGAATCTGCGGGGTCTGCTCCAGCCCCTGGCTGCTGGCCGGAGCGGCCGGCTGCTCGCGCTGAGCCTCGACTTCCCGCTGCGCCTCGCGATAGGGCGTGACCGCAGTCCCCGAACGGGGGCCGCGATCTGGCGAGTAGGAAGGTAGGTAACCGTCGATCCGCATCTAGGACTGCTCGGTAGGCTCGGCTGAACAAGGCATTGTGTTGGCAATGTAGCGGCGTGTATCGACCTTGGCAAATACCATCCGCCCGTCGACGCCGCGCATCCGACCGGCTGTCACGCCGGCGGCGCCTTGGGTGTGGCGACCTGGTCACGCAGGTACACCGGCTGCGCCTGGTCGGCAGGCAGCGCCTCGCCACGACTCCAGGCAAAGCGGGCCAGCGCGAGCAGGTCCTCGGCATGCGGCAGCAGGCTGCCATCCATGCCACTCGGTTGCAGCGCGATGCGCGCGGCGAAGGTGCCCCAGCCAGTGCCGGCGCCGAACCACTCGCCAGCGCTGCCACGCGGCGCCTCGGCCTGCTCCGGCGGCAGCACGGCTTCCTGGCCAAGCAGGCGCATCTCGCCCTCCTGCGCCTGGTAGCAGCCCCAGTAGACCTCATCCATCCGCGCATCGATGGCCGCCGCGACCTGTGTCACCCCACGCTCACGCAGGGCGCGCTGAGCCAGTACGGCCAGGTTGGACACCGGCACCACCGGGCGCTCGAGCGCGAAGGCCAGCCCCTGCACCACGCCGATGGCGATACGCACGCCGGTGAAGGCGCCGGGGCCACGACCGAAGGCAATGGCATCCAGTGCCGCGGCGCTGATGCCGGCGTCTCCCAGCAGTTGCTGGATCATCGGCAGCAGGCGCTGGGCATGCAGGCGCGGAGCGACTTCGTAGTGGCTGAGCACGCGACCGTCGTGCAGCAGCGCGACGGAGCAGGCTTCGGTGGCGGTATCCAGGGCCAGGAGAGTGGTCATTGGGTTCGGACGGCTGAAGAAAAAAGAGCCGGCATTAGACCGGCTCGAGGATTTTTTTTCCAGTTTCATGACGGTGCCCGGCCTGCGCCGGGCGACCGACGGGAGCCTTACCAGGGCTCGATGACTGTCTCGGCGTCCCAGCCCTGGAGCGGCGCCTTGGACCAGGTGCCGTAACCGGCGTTGGGGAAGACGATCCACTCGGTGCCCCACTTGCCCGCCTCTTCGGCGACGGTCTTGCGTTGCGCATCGAGCGGGGTCTTGCGGAAACGGGCATCGAAGTCATGCAGGGTATCGCCGAGCAGCAGCACGATCTGGTGATCGGCGCTGACGATGGCGCGGCGCTCGACCTTGGGCGGGCCCAGCAGCAGCACGCTGTCCGCCGAGACCTGCGGCAGCCCCAGTTTGCTCAGGGTGGCCAGGGTGTACTTCTTCTGCTCGTCGGAGCGGTCGGACACGTAGCGAATGGTCACCCCGAGCTTGTCGGCGTGTTCGAGGAATTTCTTCGCGCCGGGGATCAGCGCCGGTGTGCCGTCACGCTCCCAGGGCAGCCAGGTGTCCCAGGCGTCGTACTGATGACAGTTGGCCAGGTCCCGCGCCAGCAGCGCGCTGTTGTCGATCACCGTTTCGTCGAGGTCGGTGACGATGGCCAGCTTGGCGGGGTCTTTCGCCGCAGCCACGGCCTTGTCGAGTTTCTCCGTGGCGATGTTGTAGGCCTGCAACTGCAGCGCCTGGATTTCCGCCGACTGCTGCTGGAAGCGCAGGCCCATGCGGAACTCGGCAACGGAACAGTCGGTCTTGCTCGGTGCTGCGGAATCGGCGAATGCCAGCGGAGCGGCCAGCAGCGATGCGGCAAGGCCCAGCCAGATACGTTTATCGGTCATTGAATACCCTCTTCCTTATTGGTTCACCTGTCGACACGCCCCAGGCGCCCGCCCGAGGCTTGCACGGTCGATACTAGTCGGCCCTGTAGTGCGGGCCATGCTTGAGAGCGACCCGAACATACCATGTTGCAGAAACGACCAAGGCCCCTTTCGGGGCCTTGGCAGGAGGACGACTGGCGGGGTGGACTCAGTCCAGCGCGGCCAGGGTCTTCGCAGTGATCTGCTCGACGCTGCCGACACCCGGAATGTGGGTGTACTTCGGCGTGCCGGTCTCGGCAGAGAGGTTCTGGTAGAAGTCCACCAGCGGCTTGGTCTGCGAATGGTAGACGGACAGGCGATGACGCACGGTCTCTTCCTTGTCGTCTTCGCGCTGCACCAGCTCCTCACCGGTGAGGTCGTCCTTGCCGGCCTCTTTCGGCGGGTTGTATTCGGTGTGGTAGACGCGGCCGGAAGCCGGGTGTACGCGACGACCGGACAGACGCTTGACGATTTCCTCGTCGTCCACGGCGATTTCCACCACGTGGTCCAGCGCCACGCCGGCATCACGCAGGGCTTCGGCCTGCGGAATGGTGCGCGGGAAGCCGTCGAACAGGAAGCCGTTGGCGCAATCGGCCTGAGCGATGCGCTCCTTGACCAGGTTGATGATCAGGTCGTCGGAGACCAGACCGCCGGCGTCCATCACGCTCTTGGCCTTCAGGCCGAGCTCGGTGCCGGCCTTGACCGCAGCACGCAGCATGTCGCCAGTGGAGATTTGCGGAATACCGAACTTCTCGGTGATGTAGCGAGCCTGGGTACCTTTGCCGGCACCGGGCGCCCCCAGCAGAATCACGCGCATCGATGTGCTCCTCAAGATTTATCTAGTAATCGGTCGGACTCGCCTCGTGGGGCCAATCTCTTGAATGGTGTGCGGCAGCTGTAGCGGCCAAAAGGCTGCTCAAGATACACAGCACTCCCCAGGCGCACAAGCCGCCTAAAGTCGGATAAAAACCCTCTGCCCGATGCAGTGCCGACAGCCGGCAGGGGCGGCGCGACACGCGCCTCCTGCCCCTGCGACGGCCTCAGCCGGTGTTGCGCAGACCCGCCGCGATACCCGCCACGCTGACCAGCAACGCCTGCTCGAGAGGGCTCTCCGGCGCCTGCTCGCGGAGCCGGCAGCGGGCCAGCAACTCGGCCTGCAACAGGTGCAGCGGATCGAGATAGGTATTGCGCACGCTGATCGACTCCAGCGTCTCGGGACTGTGCGCGAGCAGGCGAGACTGGCCGGTCAGTTCCAGCACGGCGGAGCACGCCTGCGACAATAGGTCGCGTAATTGCCCACCCAGCGGCTGCAAGGCCGGCTCGACCAGCCGCTCGTCGTACAGTGCCGCGATGCTGGCGTCGGCCTTGCTCAGGACCATCTCCAGCATGTCGATGCGCGTGCGGAAGAACGGCCAGTGCTCGCGCATGTGCTTGAGCAGCTCGCCATCGCCCCCCGCCAGGGCCTGCCCCAGCGCCTGCTCCCAGCCCAGCCAGGCCGGCAGCATCAGGCGCGTCTGGGTCCAGGCGAAGATCCACGGAATCGCCCGCAGGCTCTCCACGCCGCCCGCGCGCCGCTTGGCCGGCCGGCTGCCCAGCGGCAACCGGCCCAGCTCCTGCTCCGGCGTGGCCTGGCGGAAGTACTCGACGAACTGCGGGTGCTCGCGCACCACGCCACGGTAAGCCTGCACACCGGCACTGGCGAGACGGTCCATCATCGCCCGCCAGCTGGGCTCGGGCGCCGGCGGCGGCAGCAGCGTGGCTTCCAGCACCGCCGCCAGGTAAAGGTTGAGGTTCTGCTCGGCGATGTCCGGCAGGCCGAACTTGAAACGAATCATCTCGCCCTGTTCGGTGGTGCGGAAACGCCCGGCCACCGAGCCCGGCGGTTGCGACAGGATCGCCGCATGCGCAGGGCCACCGCCACGGCCCACGGTGCCACCGCGACCATGGAACAGCAGCAACTCGACCTGATGCGCCTGGCACAGGCGCACCAGTTCTTCCTGGGCGCGGTACTGCGCCCAGGCCGCCGCGGTAGTACCGGCATCCTTGGCCGAGTCGGAATAGCCGATCATCACCTCCTGCGGCCCGTGCAGGCGCGCCCGGTAGCCAGGCAGGCCCAGCAGGCGGTCGATCGCCGGGCCGGCGTGGTCGAGGTCGGCCAGGGTTTCGAAAAGTGGCACCACACGCATCGGCCGGCGCAACCCGGCCTCCTTGAGCAGCAACTGCACGGCGAGGACATCGGAAGCCGCACCGGCCATGGAGATCACGTAGGAGCCCAGCGATGCCGCTGGTGCGGCCGCCACCTCGCGGCAGGTGGCGAGCACCTCGGCGGTGTCCGCCGCCGGGCGATAGTCGACGGGCAGCAACGGCCGGCGGTTTTCCAGCTCGCGCTGGAGGAACGCCAGGCGCGCCTCCTCGTCCCATTCGGCGTACTTGCCCAGCCCCAGGTAGTCGGTGATCTCCGATAGCGCCGCAGCGTGGCGCGCGGCATCCTGGCGCACGTCCAGGCGCACCAGGAACAGGCCGAAGGTCGCCGCCCGGCGCAGGCAATCGAGCAACGGCCCGTCGGCGATCACGCCCATGCCGCAGGCATGCAGCGACTGGTAGCACAACTGCAGCGGCGCCAGCAGATCATGATTGTCGCGCAGCACTGCGTTGCTCGGCGCGATGTCGGCGTCGAGCGCCTGCTGCGCCCAGCGGCGTGTCTCGCGCAGGCGCTCGCGCAACTGCTTGAGCAACGCGCGATACGGCTCGGCGCTGTCGCCGACCTGAGCACGCAGCTCGGCGCTGGCCTGCTGCATGGACAGCTCGGCGGCCAGATGGTCGATATCGCGCAGGTACAGGTCAGCGGCCATCCAGCGCGCCAGCAGCAGCACCTCGCGCGTCACCCGCGCGGTGACATTGGGGTTGCCGTCGCGGTCACCGCCCATCCAGGACGCGAAGCGAACCGGCGCGGCCTCCAGCGGCAGGCGCAGGCCGGTAGCGGCGCGCAGGCTGTTGTCGGCGCGCCGCAGAAACTGCGGTACCGCCTGCCACAGCGAATGCTCGATCACAGCGAAGCCCCACTTGGCTTCATCCACCGGGCTGGGACGGCTGCGGCGAATTTCCTCGGTATGCCAGGCCTCGGCGATCAGCCGCTGCAGGCGCTCGACGATAGCCTGGCGCTCCGCCGGCAGCAGGTCGCTGTGATCCAGCGCAGTCAGCTGCGCGGCGATGGCATCGTACTTCTGGATCAGGGTGCGCCGCGCCACCTCGGTGGGGTGGGCGGTGAGCACCAGTTCGATGTCCAGGCGGCCGAGCTGGCGCGCCAGCTCCTCCGCGCCCTGCCCGCTGGCGAGCAGACGTTCGAGCAGCTCGTCGAGCACGCGCAACTCGAAGGGTTCGGGCTCGTCGGCGCGACGCCGGCGCACGCGGTGCTGCTGCTCGGCGATATTGGCCAGGTTGAGGAACTGGTTGAAGGCGCGCGCCACCGGCAGCAGCTCATCGTCGCCGAGCTGACCGAGGGTGCTGGCCAGCTGTTCGGTGTCGGTGGCGGTCCCGCGACGACCGGCCTTGGCGCCCTTGCGAATGCGTTCGATCTTGTCGAGGAACTCGTCGCCCAGCTGGGTGCTGATGGTCTTGCCCAGCAGCTCGCCAAGCAGGTGCACTTCCTCACGCAGACGCGCATCGATTTCTGCCATGTCGCACTCCTTCTCCTGACCGATGTCAACAGAGTGCCCAGCGCGCCAACTTCTTACAAGGGTGCGACGCGCAGCAGGGCGCGCGACAGCGCTGGGTCTAGGCTTGTACACAGGGGTCGCCCGCCCCGTTCGCGAGGAGTGACAGCATGAGAATCCGAGAGCTGGCAGAACATTGGGAACAGAATGCCCAGGGCCGCCTGACGACGACCCGCTACCAGATTCACCTGGATGTCGAAGCGGCCGCCCGCCTGGCCGCGCTCACCGAGATGTACCCCAAGCACCACAGCGAAGAACTGCTTGGCGAGCTGATCGGCGCGGCCCTGGAGGAACTGGAAGCCAGCCTGCCCTATGTGCGCGGCAGCAAGGTCGTGGCCCTGGACGAACAGGGCGATCCGCTCTACGAGGACGTCGGCCCGACACCGCGCTTCCTGGCGCTGTCGCGCAAGTACCTGCGCGAGATCACGGAGATGGACGAGCAGAACCCGCAGGCCCGCCACGGCACCTGAGCGTTCGATATATCGCTCACTTCGCCGATCATCTCGCATCCCTCGAGGCGTTTTTCTATTACGCCGCCTCAACTGACACCGCGCAAAAAAAATCCATGGTTCCACGTCAAGCCAGCACAGCCTTCCTCAGCAACCCAGTAGAAACGGCCTCCGCGCAGTACTGACGGGGGTTGCAGCGCGCCGCCCCGGCGCCCGAAACCGCTGCTGAAAGCTGGCCAAATGACGCCCCCGCATCAGGCGAATCGTGAGCAACCTGTCATTTTTTCTGAACCATTCAAAAAACACGCGGGTCCCAATTTCAGGTCATCGAGGCACGCCTGCCTCCCTCGGGACGGCTCCTCGATGCGCCACTTGTCACGGATATCGTCATTCATAGGAGTGTTTCAAATGGAGTTAGCCGCCATGAAGACCCATACCGAGAAGCGTCCAAACACCAGCCTGCGCGGAATCAAACTGGCTGCCCTGATCCTGGGCAGCAGCCTCGTGCTCGCTGGTTGCGCCGGCAACCCGCCCAGTGAGCAGTACGCCGTCACGGAGTCCGCCGTGAACTCGGCGATCAGCGCCGGCGGTACCGAGTTCGCCCCGGTGGAAATGAAAGCCGCGCAGGACAAGCTCAAGCAAGCCGAATTCGCCATGCACGAGGAAGAGTACGAGAAAGCCCGTCGCCTGGCCGAGCAGGCCGAATGGGACGCTCGCCTCGCCGAGCGCAAGGCCCAGGCCGCCAAGGCCGAACGTGCCGTGCAGGATGCCCGCCAGGGTGTTCAGGAACTACGCGAGGAAGGCATGCGCAACGCTCAGTGAGCACCCGCACCTCGCCCATTCGCTGACAGATATAAGGATGAATCGCCATGCGTAAACACGTGATGATCCCCGCCCTCCTGGCCATGAGCGTCGGCCTCGCCGCCTGCTCGCACCAGCCCAACGCCAACCTCGAGTCGGCCCGCAGCAATTTCTCCTCGCTGCAGAGCGACCCGCAGGCCAACAAGGTCGCGGCGCTGGAAACCAAGGAAGCCCAGGAATGGCTGAACAAGGCCGACAAGGCCTATATGGAGAAGGAAGACGAGAAGAAGGTCGACCAACTGGCCTACCTGACCAATCAGCGCGTCGAGGTGGCCAAGCAGACCATCGTCCTGCGCAGCGCCGAAGCCGAACTGAAGAACGCATCGGCACGCCGCGCCCAGGCGTTGCTGGACGCTCGCGACGCGCAGATTCGCAAGCTGCAGAACAGCCTCGATGCCAAGCAGACCGAACGCGGCACCCTGGTGACCTTCGGTGACGTCCTGTTCGACTTCAACAAGGCCGAGCTGAAGAGCAGCGCCCTGCCCAACGTCACCGAGCTGGCACGCTTCCTTCAGAAGAACCCGGAACGCCAGGTGATCGTCGAGGGCTATACCGACAGCGTCGGCTCCGCCAGCTACAACCAGGGCCTGTCGGAACGACGCGCCGAGTCGGTCCGTCGTGCGCTGATCCGCGCCGGTGTCGCACCGTCGCGCATCGTCGCCCAGGGCTACGGCAAGGAGTACCCCGTCGCGGACAACGGCAGCGACTCCGGCCGAGCGCAGAACCGCCGTGTGGAGGTGACCATCTCCAACGACAACCAGCCGGTCGCGCCCCGCTCCTCCAGCGACGCCTGATCGCCGAGCGCCATGAAGAAACCCGCCTGTTGGCGGGTTTCTTGTTTTCCGGGGTTCGCTTGTCGCAGGGCTCTGCCAGCCCTTACTGCTGCAGCGCGGGCGTTTCCTCGCCCATGCAGCGTACGGCCTGCTTCTTGTTGTCCACCAGCACGCCGGTCAGGCCCTTCTGCTCCAGATCGAACAGCACCAGCACCCCGTCGATGCACTGCGCGACCTGGTTGGCCGGCTTCAGCGACACCTTGTAGTCCTCGCCGGGGATGGTCTTGAGCATGGTGAAGTCGGACAGCAACAGGGCATCTTCGGGTTTGGCGAAATGCACGTAGCCGTAGTACCAGAGCACGGCGACGGTGCCGACGATGCTGCCGATGGCGGTGATGATCAGCGGGATGGGGTTGCGTTCGGTCATTGCGGACTCTCTGTTGCGGATTCGGTAGCCGTTTCCAGGCGTTCGAGCGTGGCCAGCGGCGTCTCGAAGAACGCCAGCAACGACGCGCGCCAGGCCGGTTCGGCGAAGGTTTGCACGTGCGCACCGCGGGTCGCCTGGAAAGCACGTGGCGGGCGCGCAGCTTGATACAAACGCCGGCCATTGGAAAGCGGCACGATCGTGTCGTCAACACTGTGGTAGATCAGCAGCGGCAAACCCTCGAGCTTGTCGATGCCATGAATGGCGCTGTCGGCATCCGGCACCAGCCAGGACAGCGGCACCTGCAGTGGCCAGGTCAGCCAGGACGTGCTCAGCGCATGGCGCGCCACATCGCGATAGCTCGCCGGTACGCCATCGAGGGCCATGGCTCGCACGGCTGACCGGCGCTCGGGGTGCGCAGCCAGATAGTGCACGGCCAACGCCCCGCCGAGGCTCTGCCCCAGCACGAACAGGGGCTGGCCCCGGACTTCTGGCGCCTGCTCGAGCCAGGCGAACGCCGCGTCGATATCCTGGTACACCGCAGGCAGGCTGGGCTTGCCTGCGGAAAGCCCGTAGCCACGGTAATCCAGCATCAGTACCTGATAGCCCTGCTCCGGCAGCCAGTGCACGCCGCCCAGGTGCCAGGCCAGGTTGCCGCCGTTGCCATGCAGATGCAGCACCGTGCCCTTGACCGGCGTACCCACCTTGGCCGGCAACCACCAGGCGTGCAGGCGGGTGCCATCGGCGGCCTGCAGTTCGATGTCGCGATACGCCAGGCCGGCGCGCTCGGGCGTGATCGGCAATCCCGGCTCGGGATAGAACAGCAACCCGCTGCAGCCGGCCAGCCACAGGCTGACCAGCAGCAGGGCCCAGCGCCCGAGTCTACTTGCCACCCGCGCGAACCTCCTCACGGGCTTGCACGGTCGCCGTGTAGACGCGCTCGGCCAGACGCGAGAACGGCAGGCTCTGGATCCACACGCTGCCCGTGCCCTTGAGGGTGGTCAGGAGGATGCCCTCGCCGCCGAACAGCATGCTCTTGAGGCCGCCGGCCAGGCCGATGTCGTAGTCGATACCGTCGCTGAAGGCCACCAGGCAGCCGGTGTCGAGACGCAGGGTTTCGTTGTTCAGCTCCTTGCGGATCACCGTGCCACCCGCATGCACGAAGGCCAGGCCATCACCTTCGAGTTTCTGCAGGATGAAGCCCTCGCCGCCGAAGAAGCCCGCGCCGATGCGCTTGGCAAAGCTGATGCCGACGCGGGTGCCATGGGCGGCGCAGAGAAAGGCATCCTTCTGGCAGATCAGCGTGCCGCCGATCCGCGCCAGCTCGATCGGCACCACGGTACCGGGGTAAGGGGCGGCGAAGGCGACCCGTGCCTGCCCCTTGCCGGCATTGCTGAAGTGGGTCATGAACAGCGACTCACCGGTGAGCATGCGCTTGCCGGCGCTCCACAGCTTGCCCAGCAGGCCGCTGGACGAGCCGTCGCCCATGCGGGTATCGAAGCGCACGCCCTCGGTCATGTAGTTCATCGCCCCGGCCTCGGCGATCACCGTTTCCCCCGGATCGAGGATGATCTCCACCGACTGTGCGGAACTGCCGAGGATTTCGTAGTCGAGTTGATGGCTGGGCATTACTGGACCTCTGGATCGTTCATATCAAGGCGGGTGACGGACGCAGGACAACCGCCAGGCACGACACCCTTCATTTGCGTCCCAGGATTCGCAGAATGCGCAGGAACAGGTTGATGATGTCCATGTACAGCGCGGCTGCACTGTCTATCGCGTTGTCCAGCGTCTTGGGAATCTGATTGGCGCGGCCCCAGTCGTAGCCGATGTAGCCGCAGAAGATCAGCACCACGATCCAGTCGAGAATGCCATGACGGATACCGAACACCAGGACTTCCACCAGTTCCACGACGATCACCAGCAGCAGCGCGATCGTCAGCGCTGAGGCAATGCGCTGGAAGAATGCGGGAAACAAGGTGCCCAGGGCCATCATGCCCACGGTGACCAGGGCCGTCAGACGAATCGCCTGCTGAACGAGGTTCGCGTCGTAACGGCTGACGACCAGGTTGATGATCAGGCCGAACGGCACCACGACCAGGTTGTAGCCGACGAAACTCACCAGGGGATTGCTGGAGCTGGAGAACAGGTAGACGCCCAGCATGCAGGACGCGAAATATCCGCCGAAGAAGACCCAGATATTGATGCTGCGTATCCACTCGACGCTGATCGCGTCCACCATCCACCAGTTGACCGCGAAGCCCCAGAGCAGGGTCAAGCCGATAACCAGGTTGTAGACCGCAGGACTGATGGTGCGATCCGTGAGCTGCACTTGCCGCTCGAAAACCGAATGTTCCATGTTGTACTCCCTGTACAGAGAAATGCGGCGCCCGTCCGGCGCCTAGAGGATGTTGGCGTAGTCCGCTTCGATGCGGTCCATGCTCAGGTGGTTGAGGAAGTTGGAGAAGCACATCCAGGCCGACAGCGCATTCATGTCCTGGAACTGCTGCGGCAGGTACTTGGGCGGCAGCACCAGGCCCTCGTCGACCAGCTTGCGCAGGGTGCGCATGTCTTCCAGGGTGGTCTTGCCGCAGAACAACAGCGGGATCTGCTCCAGCTTGCCCTTGCGCACCGCCAACTGGATGTAGTTGTAGATGAGGATGAAGCCCTTCAGGTAGGACAGGTCCTTGGTGAACGGCAGGCCGCTCGGCAGAGAGCCACGAAACACCCGGCTGGCGTTGCTGTAGCTGCCTTCCAGGCCATAGCCCTGCTCGCGGAAGAATTCGAAGACCTGAAGGAAGTCCGCGCCTTCCTCCGCCATGTGAATGGCGCGGGTGCGGTTGGTCAGCTTGCGCAGGCGGGTCGGGTAGGAGGCGAAGGCGATCACCTCCATGAGAATCGCCAGGCCTTCCTGCGTCACCGTCGACGAGGGCGGCCCCTTGGCCAGGAAGGTGCAGATCGGCTGGTTCAGGCCGTTGAGGGTGGTGCCTACGTGCACCAGCCCTTCGTGCACCTCCAGCGCCTTGACGTCACGCTCGTTGAAGCGCGCATCGCTGCGGATCTTGATGTAGTCGGCGCCGGCGGCGGCGTCGGCGAGAATCCCGTCGGACTCCAGCACCCGCACGGTGTCGTCACCGAACACCTCGGCCAGGCGCTGCTGCAGCATGTTCACCGCATCCCCGGCGCCGAGCGTCTTGGCTTCGTCTTCCAGGTCGCCACGGGCGTCGATGTTGTTGAGGTAGTCGGAGAGCATCAGGCCGAGGTCGGCCAGCGTCGGATCGCCGGCGTGGAAGGCATCGGAGGCCGAACCGTAGAGCTCCTGGCTGATCAGGCCGAAGTCCTCGGTGCCACGCGCCTCGAGCATGCGGATGACCATGCGGTACTCGCGACACATGCGCCGCATGATCTGCCCCACCGGGCTGAACTGCCCCAGCTGGCGGGTGATGTCACGCTCGATGTTCTGGAACTCCAGGCGCTTGGCCGCGGCATCGAAGCCCAGCGGACGGCCCAGGTAATAGGCGCGATCGATGGCCGGCGGCTGCTTGCCCTTGGCCTTGAGGAAACCGTCGCGGATGCCGTCGTCCCACTTCACCGCGTCGAGCACGCGGATCGGTGTCTGCGCCTCGACGATGCGGTCGCTCAGGGCGCGGATACCGAGTTGATAGTCGTCCAGTTTCTGCTGGCTGTTCATTGCACTCCCTACTCGGCAACCCGCTGATAGCGCGCGATCTCGACGAACAGATCGGCATTGGCCGGATCGTCGAGGTAAGCGAACACCCGGTCCAGCGGGCTGGTGATCAAGGCACCATCGGCTTCGGGCATGGAGACCATCTGGCCTTCCAGCAGGCCCTTGTCCATGTCCTGAAGAATACGGTCGGTGTCGAGGTTATACACCACCAGCTCGTTGTCCCTGGTCAGCTCGAAGCCGGCGATGGCGAAATTGGCGCCCAGGCTCTTCGGCAGACCGGCCGAAAGGTACCAGCGGCGGCCATGGTGGGCGACGGTGAAGCCGAACTCCTCGAGACTGTCGAGGTTGTCCGGGCTGCCTTCGTAGATGCGCGCCTCGTACAGGTTGGAGCCGGCCCGGGTGATCTCCAGGAACAGCTGATCACCCCACTCGTCCTCGCGGCTCCATTCGCCCAGCAGCGGCATGGGTGCCGCCTCGTTGGCCGGAATCGGGTCCTTGAAGGTGACCAGGCAGCCACTCAACAGCAGGAAGGACAGGGCGACCAGTGCGCGCCAGGCTTTCATTTCGCTCTCCTTGTGAAAAACCCTCGACCGCGAGATCGAGGACTTACAACCCCAGAACCAGGTTCATGTAGCGCTTAAGGATGGCCAGCATTCCTTGGCTGTCCAGATGCTCGACACCGTCCAGCAAGCCCTGATACTCCATCCGCATGATGGTGGCCGTCAACAGCACGGCATCCTGCTCCGGCTGGCGCGAACCGAGCACCTCGAAGAAGTGGGTGACGCCCTGCTGGAGAATCTGCCGATGCGCCCGCACCAGGTCGCTCAGGCGTGGGTTGAGCAAGGCTTCCTGCTGGAACGCCTGCTCGGCGATCAGGTGGTCACGCCGATCACGCAACTGGCGCTGGACGTACTGCACCGCCAGCTCGGCGATCTCGTCGGCCAGTTGCCGGCGCGCCCGCTCGCTGCCGTCGAGACGCCCGACCAGCTCCTGCAGCACGCCCTGGGTACCGGCCCAGAATGCCGCCATCTGCGCGGCGCTGCGCTCGACGAACTGGGCGAAGGTATCGGTGATCAGGTCATCGATGTCCTTGAAGTAGTAGGTCGTGGCGGACAGCGGCACCTGAGCCTCGGCCGCCACCGCGCGATGACGCACCGAGCGCACGCCGTCACGCACGATGATGCGCATGGCCGCGTCGAGAATCGCCTGGCGCCGCTGCTCGCTGCCCTGGCGGCTGGCCTTGCGCCCTTGATACTGGACACTCTCGACGACGGCGCTGGCCGCCTGACTGGCATTCGGGGACGCAGGCACAGGACTCACGGCGGGAAGACCTCTACGTTCTGATTATGAGGGGCAGAGTACTGGGTTCGCCGATCAACCAAAAGGCCGGATGCGCCTGCCTGTCGCACCGTCAACGAACCGCGGGCAGAAAACAGATAGCAAGAAGCCGCCCTTGGGCGGCTTCTTGCTGGAACATCAGGCCTGCGGGCGCATGTGCGGGAACAGGATGACGTCGCGAATCGACGGCGAGTTGGTCAGCAGCATCACCAGGCGGTCGATGCCGATGCCCTCACCGGCGGTCGGCGGCATGCCGTATTCCAGCGCGCGAACGAAGTCGGCATCGTAGTGCATGGCCTCGTCGTCGCCGGCGTCCTTCTCGGCCACCTGAGCGAGGAAGCGTTCAGCCTGGTCTTCGGCGTCGTTGAGCTCGGAGTAGGCGTTGGCGATCTCGCGGCCACCGATGAACAGTTCGAAACGGTCGGTGACGCTGGGGTTGTCATCGTTGCGACGGGCCAGCGGCGAGACCTCGAACGGGTACTCGGTGATGAAGTGCGGCTGCTCCAGCTTGCTCTCCACCAGTTCCTCGAAAATCATCACCTGCAGCTTGCCCAGGCCTTCGTGGCCGAGCACCTTGGCGCCGGCCTTCTTGGCGATGGCACGGGCCTTGTCGACGTCATTGAGGTCGGCCTCGGTGAGGTCCGGGTTGTACTTGAGGATCGAGTCGTACACCGACAGGCGCACGAACGGCTCGCCGAAGTGGAACACCTTGTCGCCGTACGGCACGTCGGTGCTGCCCAGCACGGCCAGGGCCAGCTCGCGGAACAGTTCCTCGGTGAGGTCCATGTTGTCGCGGTAGTCGGCGTAGGCCTGGTAGAACTCGAGCATGGTGAACTCGGGGTTGTGCCGGGTCGACACGCCCTCGTTACGGAAGTTGCGGTTGATCTCGAACACTTTCTCGAAGCCGCCAACAACAAGGCGCTTGAGGTACAGCTCCGGGGCGATACGCAGGAACATGGCCATGTCCAGCGCGTTGTGATGGGTCTCGAACGGCTTGGCCGCGGCGCCGCCGGGAATGGTCTGCAGCATCGGGGTTTCGACTTCGAGGAAGCCGCGCTCGTTGAGGAAGCGACGGATGTGCGCGATCACCTGCGAACGTACGCGGAAGGTGTGGCGGGTTTCCTCGTTGACGATCAGGTCGACGTAGCGCTGGCGGTAGCGCTGCTCGGTGTCGGTCAGGCCGTGGTGCTTGTCCGGCAGCGGGCGCAGCGACTTGGTCAGCAGGCGCACGTCGGTCATGTGCACGTACAGGTCACCCTTGCCGGAGCGCGCCAGGGTGCCTTCGGCGGCGATGATGTCGCCCAGGTCCCAGCTCTTGATCGCTTCCAGGGTTTCGGCCGGCAGGCCCTTGCGGTCGACGTAGACCTGCAGGCGACCGGAAGTGTCCTGCAGCACCATGAAGGCGCCACGGTTGAGCATGATGCGCCCGGCGATCTTCACCGGGATGGCAGCGGCCTCCAACTCTTCCTTGCTCTTGCCCTCGTACTGTTTCTGCAGCTCGGCGCACAGGCTGTCGCGGCGGAAATCGTTGGGGAAGGCAATGCCCTGCTCACGGACGGCAGCAAGCTTTTCCTTGCGCTGGGCAATCAGCTTGTTTTCTTCCTGTTGCAGTTCGTTCTGGTCGAGTTGTTGGTCGCTCATGGTCGCTTTATCTGCCTGGCGTCTAGATCAAATGGGGTTTGGTAGGAGCCAGCTTGCTGGCGATCACGCTCCCAGAGCATCGCCAGCAAGCTGGCTCCTACAGGGTAAGGCTTACAGGCCCTGTTTGAGGCTGGCCTCGAGGTAACCGTCGAGATCGCCATCGAGCACCTTCTGGCAGTCGCTACGCTCGACGCCGGTACGCAGGTCCTTGATCCGAGAATCGTCGAGCACGTAGGAGCGGATCTGGTGCCCCCAGCCGATATCCGACTTGCTGTCTTCCAGTGCCTGCGAAGCGGCGTTGCGCTTCTGCATCTCCAGCTCGTACAACTTGGCCCGCAGCATTTTCATGGCGGTGTCCTTGTTGGCGTGCTGCGAACGTTCGTTCTGGCAGGCCACCACGGTGTTGGTCGGCACGTGAGTGATCCGCACCGCCGAGTCGGTGGTGTTGACGTGCTGACCACCGGCCCCGGAGGAGCGGTAAGTGTCGATGCGCAGGTCGGACGGGTTGATCTCGATGTCCACCTTGTCGTCGATCTCCGGCGAGACGAACACCGCCGAGAACGAGGTGTGGCGGCGCGCGCCGGAGTCGAACGGACTCTTGCGCACCAGACGGTGCACGCCGATCTCGGTGCGCAGCCAGCCGAAGGCGTACTCGCCCTTGATGTGCACGGTGGCGCCCTTGATACCGGCGACTTCACCCTCGGAAAGCTCGACGATCTCGGCACTGAAGCCGCGCTTGTCGGCCCAGCGCAGGTACATGCGCAGGAGGATGTTGGCCCAGTCCTGGGCCTCGGTGCCGCCGGAGCCGGCCTGGATGTCCAGGTAGCAGTTGTTCGGGTCCATCTCGCCGCTGAACATGCGGCGGAACTCCAGCTTCTCGAGAATCTCGCGCAGGCGCTCGACTTCGGCGGCGATATCGCTCACCGCGCCTTCGTCGTTCTCTTCGGCGGCCATTTCCAACAGGTCCCTGGAGTCGGCCAGGCTGCCGGTGAGGTCATCGATGGTTTCGACGATCTGCGCCAGCATGGCGCGCTCACGGCCCAGGCTCTGCGCGTACTCGGGCTTGTTCCAGACGCTGGCGTCTTCCAGCTCGCGGTTTACTTCGACCAGGCGATCATGCTTGTGATCGTAGTCAAAGATACCCCCGAATCGACTGGGTTCGCTCGGACAGGTCCTTGATGGCGTTGAGGATCGGATTGATTTCCATGGTGGTCGGCGCTCGCGGCAAATCGGACGGAAAAGCCGGCGATTATACCCGAGCCGGCCCAGGCTGGCAGCCCACTATCGGCAGTCAATCGCAACTCTCTGGATCAACGGTGCATATACTGGGCCGACGACCTCAGACGAGCCCGCCCCCATGCTCCCATCACACAGCATGCGCAGCCACATCGCCCTGTTCATCGCCATTCTGGTCAGCCTGCTCTGCGCCCTGCTGGGGTCGTTGATCAGCCAGCAGATTCGCCAGACGCCGCGACGCCGCCTGGACAACCTGCACAGGCTGCAGGCGCCACACGCCCCGCGCGAGACACGTCGCCTGGCGGACGGCTGACTTCAGCTGAGCGCGACGGCCTGGGGCGCAACGACGCTCGCCGGGCGCTGCGCATCCTCGGCGATCATCTGCGCGGCCTTCTCGGCGATCATCAGTACCGGCGAGCAGGTGTTGCCGGAGGTGATGCTCGGCATGATCGACGCGTCGACCACGCGCAGCCCGGCAATGCCGTGCACGCGCAGACGCGCATCGACCACGGCGTCGTGCCCCTGGCCCATCGCACAGGTGCCGACGGGGTGGAAGATGGTGGTGCCGATCTCCCCCGCCGCCTGCCGCAGGTCCGCGTCGCTGCGATAGTCCGGCCCCGGCTTGTATTCCTGCGGGTGGTAGGGGACCAGTGCCGGGGCCGCGACAATCTCGCGGGTCAGGCGAATCGCATCGGCGGCCACCTGCAGATCGCGCTCGTCGCTCAGGTAGTTGGGGCGGATCGCCGGCGCGACACTGGCGTCCGCCGAGCGGATTTCGACGCAGCCACGGCTCTCCGGGCGCAGGTTGCAGACCGACGCGGTGAACGCGGGGAAGTCATGCAATGGCTCGCCAAAGCGTTCCAGCGACAACGGCTGCACGTGGTACTGCAGGTTGGCGCGCGCCTGGCCGGGGTCGGATTTGGCGAAGGCGCCGAGCTGGCTGGGCGCCATCGACAGCGGCCCGCTGCGCTTGAGCAGGTACTCCAGCCCCATGCCCAGCTTGCCCCAGGGCGTGGCTGCGATGCGGTTGAGCGTCTTCACCCCCTCGATGCGGTAGATCAGGCGCAGTTGCAGGTGGTCCTGCAGGTTCGCGCCCACCCCTGGCAGTTCGTGGCGCACACCGATCCCCAGCCGTTCCAGCAGCGGTCGCGGGCCGATACCCGAGCGCTGCAGCAAGGCCGGCGAGCCAATGGCGCCGGCGCACAGAAGCACTTCGCGGCGCGCGGCGATGCGCAGCGCCCGCCCCTGCCAGCGCAGTTGCACGGCGCTGGCGCGGCCCTGCTCCAGCTCCAGGCGCTCGGCCTCGGCACCGGTCAGCACCTGCAGATTGGGGCGCTGGCCGATATCGCGCAGGAAGGCTTTCGAGGCGTTCCAGCGCACGCCGTGTCGCTGATTGACCTGGAAGTAACCGCACCCTTCGTTGTCGCCGCCATTGAAGTCGTCGATGCTGGCGATGCCGCGCTGCGCCGCCGCGTGGCGGAAGGCCTCGAGGATCTCCCAGGACAGGCGCTGGCGCTCGACCCGCCACTCGCCATCAGCGCCGTGCAGCTCGCTGGCTCCGGCGAAGTGGTTCTCCGAGCGTTTGAACAGGGGCAGCACGTCGCGCCAGGCCCAGCCCGGGTTGCCCGCCGCCGCCCAGCCGTCATAGTCGGCAGCCTGCCCGCGCATGTAGATCATGCCGTTGATCGAGGAGCTGCCGCCGAGCACCCGCCCACGCGGGTACTTCAGCGAACGACCGTGCAGGCCGGGGTCCGCCTCGGTGCTGTAGCACCAGTCGGTACGCGGGTTGCCGATGCAGTAGAGGTAACCGACCGGGATGTGGATCCAGGGGTAGTTGTCCGGGCCGCCGGCCTCGATCAGCAACACGCTGACGGAGGGGTCTGCGGACAGACGATTGGCCAGCAGGCAACCGGCCGGGCCGGCACCGACGATCAGGTAGTCGTAATTCTCCAGGGGCAACTGCGCCATGAGCATCCTCGCGAGGCGGCGGATCGAAACCCCGAGCCTAACGGGCATCGCGTCGCAACAGTATGATCTTTTGGTCTGACATGCAGCGCGTGAATATCCCGGCAGAACCTCTGCGGAAACACCGGCAAGACAGCGCAACGCCGCCAGGCTGGTGAGGCGCCCCTACTCTGCGCTTTACTAGGCAGATGTCTCCCGAGCGCCACGCGATGCCCGCCCCTCACTACAAATCCCTTCCCGTCATCGTGCAGCAACGCGGCTGGCGACGCTGGCTCCCTGGTCTGCACACGCTGCGCCACTATCGCCTGGGCTGGCTGCCCCGGGACATCGCCGCCGGCCTGGTGCTGACCAGCATGCTGGTGCCGGTAGGCATCGCCTATGCCGAAGCCTCGGGCGTCGCCGGCATCTACGGTCTGTACGCCACCATCGTGCCGCTGCTGGCCTACGCCCTGTTCGGCCCCAGCCGCATCCTGGTGCTCGGCCCCGACTCTGCCCTGACCGCAGTGATTCTCGCCGTGGTCCTGCCGCTGTCGGGAGGTGACCCGCTGCGGGCGATCACCCTGGCCAGCATGATGGCCGTGGTGGCCGGCCTGACCTGCATCGCCGCCGGCCTGCTGCGCCTGGGCTTCATCACCGAGTTGCTGTCCAAGCCGATTCGCTACGGCTACATGAACGGCATCGCTCTGAGCGTGGTGATCAGCCAGACGCCCACGCTGCTCGGCTTCTCCATCGACAGCCAGGGACCGCTGCAGGACATCCGGGCCATCGTCGGCGGCGTGCTGGACGCGCAATTTAACTGGGCCAGCCTGGCCATCGGTGGCAGCACGCTGGCGCTGATCCTGCTGCTGCGGCGCTTCAAGCGCCTGCCCGGCATACTCATCGCCGTCACCCTCGCCACCCTGGCGGTGGAGCTGCTGGACCTCGCCCGCCATGGCGCCAACGTCCTCGGCGAACTGCCGCAGGGGCTGCCGGGCTTCAGCCTGCCCTGGCTCAGCGGAGTCGACCTGTCCGCCGTCGTGCTCGGCGGCGTGGCGGCGGCACTGGTCGCCTTCGCCGACACCAGCGTGCTGTCGCGCACCTATGCCGCGCGCAGTGGCCGTCATGTCGACCCCAACCAGGAGATGGTCGGCCTGGGGGCCGCCAACCTGATCGGCGGCTTCTTCCAGGGGTTCCCGATCAGCAGCAGCTCGTCACGCACACCGGTAGCCGAGGCCGCCGGGGCACAGACGCAGATGGCCGGCGTGGTCGGCGCCCTGGCGGTCGCCCTGCTGCTGGTCGCCGCCCCCAACCTGATGCAGCACCTGCCCACCAGCGCCCTGGCGGCAGTGGTGATCGCTGCCGTGATCGGCCTGTTCGAGGTGCGAGACCTCATGCGCATCTATCGCGTGCAACAGTGGGAGTTCTGGCTGTCGATGGCCTGCTTCGCCGGCGTCGCCACCTTCGGCGCCATCCCCGGCATCGGCATTGCCGTGCTGCTGGCGGTGATCGAGTTTCTCTGGGATGGCTGGCGTCCGCACTACGCGGTGCTGGGCCAGGTCGACGGCGTACGGGGCTTTCACGATATCCAGCGCCACCCGGAAGCCCGCCTGATACCCGGCCTGTTGCTGTTGCGCTGGGATGCGCCGCTGTTCTTCGCCAATGCCGAACAGTTCCAGCAGTGCGTGCTGCAGGCGATCACCCGCTCGCCGACCCCGGTGCGTCGCCTGGTCATCGCCGCCGAGCCGGTGACCAGCATCGACGTCACCTCCGCCGACATGCTCGCCGAACTGGAGCAGATGCTGGCCGAGGCCGGTATCGAGCTGCATTTCGCCGAGGTCAAGGGGCCGGTCAAGGACAAGTTCAGGCGCTTCGGGCTCCTGCGGGAGAACCGCGAACAGCGTATCCAGCCCACGGTAGGCGCCGCAGTCGACGCCTACCTGGCCGATCATGACGTCGACTGGCAGGCCGAGAACAGAGTGCCGGGCCGCGCCTGGCACAGGGACTGATGCGCACGCCGCATCAGCGGACGCCGGACAGTTCCTGACGCACCTGCGCCTCCAGCTCGGCCTTCAGCGCCGGCGCCAGTTGCAGCTGGCGCGCCAGTTCCTCGAGGTAGGCACGCTCCATGAAGTGCTCCTCGTCCACCATCAGCACGCTGGCCAGGTACATCTCGGCGGCCATTTCCGGCGTGGTCGCGGCGCGGGCGACATCGGCGGGGTCGAGCGGCTTGTTCAGCTCGGTGTGCAGCCAGCCCTGCAGCTCGGCGTCCTGCGCCAGCTTGCCGAGTTCCTCCTCGATCAACTGACGCTCGCGCGCGTCCACATGGCCGTCGGCCTTGGCCGCTGCCACCAGCGCCTTGAGAATCGCCCGGCTGTGCTGCTCGGCCTGCGGCGCCGGCAGGCGGTCCAGCGTCTGCGGCTCGAGCGGCTGCGCGCCACCCTGCTGGGCCTGCTGCGCCTGCCAGTTGCCGTAAGCCTTGTAGGCCAGCACGCCAAGTGCAGCCAGGCCACCGTAGACCGCCACCTTGCCGCCCACCTTGCGCACCCGCTTGTTGCCCAGCAGCATGGCCAGCGCCGCACCGCCGCCAGCGCCCTTGAGCATGGCGCCGAGATCGCTGCCGCCCTTGCTGCCGGAACCTGCGCCACCACCGAGCAACCCACCGAGCGCGCCGCCCAGCCCCGACGACGCACCGCCCGCCCCTTTCTGTTGCAGCAGGTCCTGACCGGATTTGAGCAGTTGATCGAGCAAGCCACGGGTATTCATTGAGCATCCTCCTGAGGAAATCCGCTCGAGTGTAGGCCTCGTCCCCTGGCCGGGCAGCCTGCGGAATGCTTCCAGATATTACCGTCGCTCGCGCTTGACAGCCGCGCGCCGGGCCAAGCACCATCGGCGAACGATTCATGCAACGGGCCTCCCATGTACGCCACCTTCGACCACAGCTCACTGCTCCCAGGCTTCTGTGCCTGCCAGTGCGCGTGCGTCGTCGTTGCCAAGAAATCCAAGAAACAGTCGCTCATTTGACCGGGGCGCGCTGTCCCGTCAGATGGGCTGACAGGACACCAGGCGCCAGGTTCATACCCTCCAGCACCTCTCCCGCACCCTCCCTGACGGCGACCAGACGGTCAGTCGCAAGGAGAGTTTCACATGTCCAGTTTCAGTGGTATCTGGGTCGCCCTGGCCACCCCGTTGCGCAACGGTGAGATCGACTTCGCCAGCCTCGATCGGCTGGGGCAGCGGTTGCTCGCCGATGGCGCGGCCGGCCTGGTGGTGTGCGGCACCACGGGCGAAGCCGCGGCCTTGAGCGAGGACGAACAGCTCGCCGTGCTCGACGCCGTGTTGCGCCAGGCCGCGCCGCACCAGGTGATCATGGGCCTGGCCGGCAACCAGCTGAATGCCCTGCTCGATCGGCAGCGGGAGATCCAGCGCCGCCCGTTGGCCGGGCTGCTGGTGCCGGCGCCTTACTACATTCGCCCCTCCCAGGCCGGGCTGGAGCACTTCTTCACCACCCTGGCCGATGCCGCCAGCGTCCCGCTGGTGCTCTACGACATCCCCTACCGGACCGGCGTGCGGATCGAACGCGATACACTGCGCCGCATCGTGCGTCACGCCAATATCGCCGCCATCAAGGACTGTGCAGGCGATGCGGAAACCACCATGGCCCTGATCGCGGACGCACAGGTGCAGGTGCTTGCCGGTGAGGATACGCAGATATTCAGCACCCTGTGCCTGGGCGGCCATGGCGCCATCTCGGCCTCGGCGCATGTCCGCACCGACCTCTATGCGCGCATGCACGCGTGCGTCACGCAGGGTGATCTGCCCGGCGCCCGGCAACTGCACTATCGCCTGTTGCCCTGGATGCAGGCGGCCTTCTGCGAAGCCAACCCGGCTGCGCTGAAAGCGGCCCTGGCCCTGCTGGGGCTGAGCAGCGACGAGGTGCGCGCACCGATCCTGCCCTGCTCGCCGGCCAACCGCGAACAGCTGCGCCAGGTACTCGAAGGCCTGGCGAATTAGCTCGCGCTATGCCCCGCCTCAGCGCGGGGCGATATGCGCCACCATCAGCTGCACGCTCTCGTTGCCGCGAAACTCGTTGAGGTCGAGCTTGTAGGCCACCTCGGCCCAGCGCAGCGTGGGGTTGGGCCAGATGTCGCGGTCGATGTTGAAGGCGATGCCGTCGAGCTGCACGCTGCCGCACTCGGTCTTGAGCACCAGCTTCAGGTGACGCTCGCCGACGATGCGCTGGCCCACGATCTGGAACACGCCGTGGAACAGCGGCTCGGGGAAATGCTGGCCCCAGGGCCCGGCATTGCGCAGCGCACGAGCCAGTTCGAGGTGAAACTCGGTGGCGTCGAGTTGGCCGTCGGAGAGCAGCCTGCCAGTGAGGTCATCCTCGCTGAGCTGACGGCGCACCTCGGCATCGAAGGCCGCGGCGAAGGCACCGAAATGTTCTTGCCGCAGGGACAGCCCGGCGGCCATGGCGTGTCCGCCGAACTTGCTGATCAGCCCCGGATGTCGCGCCGCCACCGCGTCCAGCGCGTCGCGGATATGCAACCCTGGCACCGAGCGCGCCGAGCCCTTGAGCATGCCATCGCCAGCATCGGCGAAGGCGATGGCCGGACGGTGGTAGCGTTCTTTCAGGCGCGAGGCGAGGATGCCGATCACCCCCTGGTGCCAGTCCGGCTCGAACAGGCACAGGCCGAACGGCATGTCCGCCACGGGCAGGTCCTTGAGCTGGGCCAGCGCCTCGCGCTGCATGCCCTGCTCGATGGCCTTGCGGTCCTGGTTGAGCTGGTCGAGCTGCACCGCCATGTCGCGGGCCAGCGCTTCGTCGTCGCAGAGCAGGCATTCGATCCCCAGGCTCATGTCGTCCAGGCGCCCCGCCGCATTCAGTCGCGGGCCGAGGATGAACCCCAGGTCGGTGGAGGTGATGCGCCGATGATCGCGCCCGGCCACTTCGAGAATCGCCCGCAGCCCGGGCCGCGCACGGCCGGCACGGATACGCGCCAGCCCCTGATGGACCAGGATGCGGTTGTTTGCATCCAGCGGCACCACGTCGGCCACGCTGCCGAGCGCCACCAGGTCGAGCAGCTCGCCCAGGTTCGGCTCCTGGCGAGTGGCGAACCAGCCGCTTTCACGCAGGCGTGCACGCAGCGCCAGCAATACGTAGAACATCACCCCGACCCCGGCCATGGCCTTGCTCGGGAACTCGCAGCCGGGCTGGTTGGGATTGACGATGGCGTCGGCCTGCGGCAATTCGGGCCCCGGCAGGTGGTGGTCGGTCACCAGCACCTTGAGCCCGGCCTCCTTGGCCGCAGCCACGCCTTCGACGCTGGAAATGCCGTTGTCCACGGTCAGCAGCAGGTCGGGCTGGCGCTGCAGCGCCACGGCGACGATCTCCGGGGTCAGGCCGTAGCCGTATTCGAAACGGTTGGGCACCAGGTAGTCGACATGCGCCGCGCCGAGCAGACGCAGGCCGAGCACGCCGACACTGCTGGCGGTGGCGCCGTCGGCATCGAAGTCACCGACGATGAGGATGCGCTGGCGCTGCTCGAGCGCCTCGACCAGCAGCTCCACCGCCGCCGTCATGCCCTTGAGCTGTTGATACGGAATCAGCCGCGCCAGGCCCTTGTCCAGCTCCTCGGCGGACTGCACACCACGGGCGGCGTACAGGCGGGTCAGCAAGGGCGGCAGGTTGCCCAGGTCGGGCAACTGAGCAGGCAAGGGACGGGCTTCGATACGCATGAACAAAAGGTCGCTTTTCAGATATGGCCCGGATGCAGTCCGGACATTGGGTAGGGGCGGCCCCGGATCGCATCCGGGCTACGGCTCGACACTCGCCGGGCTGATGCGCAGGGTGGGCGACGCTGCATCCATCCACCCCGCACACGCGTTGTGCTGGACGAAAAGGGCGTCGTCCACCCTACAGCGCTCAGCGCTGGCCGGCCAACCACTCCAGCGGAATCTCGTGCTGGCCGCGTTCATCGGTGACGAACAGCTCGCCATCGCTGATCATCACGCTCCAGCTGAGCGAGCGCGGCAGGTCCAGCGACAGCTCGGCCAGCGCCTCCTGCCCCAGGGCCACGACGTTGATGTTCTTCAGGCTGCGCACCGGGTCGAGGCACTTGCCCTGCCACACGCGCAGGTTGCCGTAGGCCACCAGGCTGAACTTCTCGGTACGCCGCGAGCACCAGGTGATGCGCTCGCTGTCCGGTTGCCCCACCTCGATCCAGTGCAGCACGCGATCATCCAGGCTCTTCTCCCACAGCGCCGGCTCGTCGACGTCCGACAGACCACGGCCAAAGGCCAGTTGCTCGTCGTAGAACAGCGCATAGGCGATCAACCGCGCGGCCAGGCGCTCCTCGGTCTCCGAAGGATGGCGGGCGACGGTGAAACGCAGGGTCTGGTAGACGCTGCGATCCATGTCGGTGAGGTTCAGGTCGATCTTGTAGGTGGTCGATGGCAGGGCCATGGCGGGCTTCTTGACTGGTCGAAAGAGCGCAAGTCTACCGCGAAAGCATGGCCCCCGCCGACCTTCAGCAGGTCATGTGGCAGATCCCCCGTTGCTCGTCGCTGTACTCGATGTTCGCCTGCAGGCTGCTCAGGTCCAGGTGCAGGCGGCAGTAATGCTCGCCATGGCGCCAGGCCAGCAGCAGCTGGTCATCCGCCGAATAGTTCTGCTCGAAACGCCCCTCGAAGGCCGGGTGCCGGCAGCGGAAACGCATCAGCGCCAGCAGGCGCTGCACCAGCGGTTGCTGCAAGGCCTGCTCGGCCTCCTCGACGCTGTAGTAATGGCGGTTGACGTCGCGGGCCTCGCCGGTTCGCTCGAGCAGATCGAAATCGTTGCAGCCGGCGAGCAGGCCGACGTAGTACACCTGCGGGATGCCGGGGGTGAAGAACTGCATGGCCCGCGCGGCAATGTAGGCCTCGTCGTTGCGCATCAGCGCCTCGTAGAAGGTACAGGTCAGCTGATAGATGGCGCCCACGCTGTGCACATTCACCGCCGAGCGGCGCAGGATCGGGTCGGCGCTGCGCGTCGAGATCTCGTCGACCAGGTACTGGATCTGCGCCTCGGGCAACATGCCCTCGACATCCGGGATGCAGATGCCGTCATGGGTATCGAGCACGGTGATCTGGTTGCGCGGACACATGCGCAGCCAGTGCTTGAGGTAGCGGCTGCTCCCCGTGAGCAAGGCATGCAGCACCAGCGGCGGCAAGGCGAAGGCATAGGGGCGCATCTGCCGACGCGAGATGGCGTACTGGTAGCTGATATGGTCGTGCACCTCGGGGAGCATCTCGGTCTCGTACTTGGCCCCGGTTTCGCGAAACCATTCGAGGATGCGATAGACGTTCGGCTCCACCAGGAAGCAGCTGGTGCCGATGCGCTTGGTGGTGTAGCCGAAGGCGTCCAGGCGGAACAGCTTGACCCCGCGCGCGGCGAGGAAGGCCATGTACTGCTCCATCAGCTGGTAGGTCTGCGGCGAATCGTAGTTCAGGTCGATCTGCCGTTCGGTGAAGGTGCACCAGACCCGGCAGGTCTCGCCGTTGGCCAGCCGCACCTCGCGAAACGGCTCCTTCTCCTTGCGGATATGGATCTTGGCCAGGTCGTCATGGCTGATCTCGCCCAGGCTGTCGACCTGCACGAACAGCTCCGCGTAGGGCGAGTCCTGGCCGCGCGCGACGAAGTCGAGGAACTCCGGTGACTCGTCGGCGATATGGCTGATCACCAGGTCGACGCACAGGTCGAAACGCGCGGAGATGCGTTCGACATCCGCCCAGTCGCCGTAGCGCGGGTCCACCTCCATGTGGGTGAGCGGCGAGAAGCCACCGTCGGCATTGGACGGATACAGCGGCAGGATATGCACGCCGCCCAGGGCATCGCCCAGGTGCCGATCGAGCAGCTGATAGAGCTCGCCCAGGTTGCGCCCCAGGCGGTCGGGATAGGTGATCAGTTGAACAGCATTGCGCAGTGTCATGAGCCCCCCGGCACAGTGTTGGTCTACCAAAGGCCTAGGCCACGATCGCCGCATGCGTCAAGCGACGACGCATCCGCGACCCGGCGCCTCAGAGCCGCGCCAGCACCGCCTGCACGGCCTGGTCCGGCGCCTCCTGCCAGAGACCGTAGCTCAGCGGCAGGGTTTCCAGACCGGCGCGGGCCAGCACCAGGTAGCGCTCCAGTTCGAGAAAGCCTTCGCCTTCGCCAGGGAAACCGATCAGGTCGATGGCCAGGCATCTGTCACCGCGTCGGCAGAACAGATCCAGCACCTGCCCGGCCAGCGGGTAGTGGCTCCACACCCCGACGCCCTGCGCTTCGAGCGCCTGGCACAGATCCTGGCGGGCGACATCGATGGCCCCTGCCTGCAAACTGACCGCCGGTTGCTGCTGAAATTCCAGGTAACGGCGCAGCAGATGGGTGGCCGGCAACTGGCGTTCGTCACCACTGAACAGCAGCACCTGGCGCTCGCGGGCACGGGTAATGGCCACGTTGAACAGGTCGGCGCGGTTCAGGTAGTGGGCCGCCTGGGTGGACCCGACGTCGATGGCGAAGCTGAGAATCATCAGGTCGCGCTCCTCGCCCTGGAAGCCGTAGGGCGTGTCCACCAGCAGGCGAAACGCGCGCAACTGCTCCAGCGGCATGCGCTCGCCAATGCGCTCGCGGATGCGCTCGACCTGGTCGCGAAACGGCGACAGCACGCCAACGCTGGGCTTGAGCGGGCTGTCCCGGTAGGTATCGAAGTGCTCGCGCAGCAACTCCAGCACCCGCTCGACCTCCGCCTCATTGACCCCGTTGCGACCGCGTGCGCCCTCGACGCGCAGCAGTTGCAGGCTGTCGCAGGTGTCGCCACCGGGACGTTCCTTCATCACCCGCAGGCGCCGGTCGTAGAACAGTTCGTTGCTGAAACGGATCAGCGCCGGGCGGCTGCGGAAGTGCTCGTCGAGGAACACCACCGCGTCCTGGCTGGCCAGTTGCAGGCCGACCAGGTCCAGCACGCTGTTGTCGCGGTAGCTCCAGGCCTCGCGCTCGTCGGCCTGCAGCCCGGCACGCTGCAGCAGCTGCGCCTCGCGCACGCGGGAGAGAAAGGAGATATGCCGCAGCTGGCGCGCGTCGCCAGTCACCACCGCGCGCTTGCAGCGCTGGAAGGCCGGTAGCGCCGAGGCGATGTCGCACTGGGTCGCCTCGTCCATCACCATCACGTCGAACAACCCGGCGCGCAACGGCAGCAGGCGGTGCAGCTCGTCCAGCGTCACCACCCAGATCGGGAACGCGGCCAGCAGGCGCGCCGGATCGATGTCCTCGAACAGCGCCAGCTGGCGCTGCGAATTGCGCGCACGGATGGCCTGGTTGTAGCGCACGAACAGGCTGCGGTCGGTCATCAGCAGGCGCTTGAGTGCCAGGCTGTGATGGCTGTTGAGGTGCTCGCGGCTGAGCTGCTGGCGACGCCGCTGACATTCACGCAGCTCGTCCAGCAACGCCCAGGGACGCACGCTGCTGCCGACCCGCCTGCGTACCCAGGGCACCTGTAGCCAGCGGCGCCAGAAGGCCAGGCTGCCGCGCTCGGCGCGCAGCAGCAGACGGCTCCAACGCACGGCCTGCTCGCAGCGGGCCACGAAGTCGCCGGAAAGGCGGCGCTCGGCCTGGGTCAGCACCTCCAGCTCACTGCGCTGGCGCGCCTCGAGCTGGTCGCTGACATCGGAAATCTCGCCCTGCAACATGCGCTGCAGGCGGTCGCGCAAGGCCTGGCGCAGGCTCTGCCCATCGCCCTCCAGGATACCCTCGCGCAGGCCGAAGTCCTCACGCAGCTTCTGCGCGATGACCCGCACGGCCTGGGCGCTGCGGCTGACCAGCAGCACGCTCTCGCCCTGCAGGTAACGATCCAGCGCCAGCGCCGCCAGGCTGTAGCTCTTGCCGGTGCCGGGCGGGCCGGAGATCTGGCTCAGGCAATGGCGCGCGGCATTGTCCAGCGCGCGGCATTGCGCCAGGCTGAGCTGGGCCGGCAGGCGCTGCGGCGTGCTCGCGGCCACGGACAAGGGCGCGTCCGGTGCCTCGCCGAGCAGTTGCAGCAGGGCCGGCGACAGCTGCTGCGCCTCCTGCAGCAACTGCAGCTCATGGGCGATGCCACGGCTGCCACTGCCACGCGGCACCAGGGCGACGAAGGCGCCCGCCTGCAACGACAGGCTGCGCCGGCGCTGGGCCTTGGCCAGCACCTCGCCGTCGACCAGCCGGGGAAAGCCCGCCGCCTCGCTGACCTCACGCACCTGCGTATGGCGCGCCACCCAGGCGAGCAACTGGCCCAGTGCCGCGGCGTCCAGCACCCCGCTGGGCAACGGCAGGCCGTCCAGGCTGTCCGCGCCACTTTCGTCGAACAGGCTGCGCAGCAGACGCCAGTTGCCACGCACCTGCTGCGGATCGATGACCAGCAACTGGGCCTGGCCATCGGCAGTCGGCTGCAGGCTGGCCTCGTAATACATCAGGGGGCCGCAGATGGCCCGCGATGCGCCGCCGTCCAGCTGCTGGCGACCACAGATCGGCAGCACGCCGTAGATCAGTTGCAGCTCACGCTGGTACAGCGTCTGCGCCTCGGCCAGCTCCCGGCCCAGCTCGGCCGACAGCGGCAGCAGCGGCACACCGCCGCTGGCCAGTTCCTCGTCCCCGTCGAGCCAGGCCCAGCGCTTGCCGGGCAACCTGGCAATGTTGTCCAGGTCCAGGTCGCGGCTGTCGGCCAGGTAGCAGCTGCGGTAGAAACCGAGAAGCCGTTGGGCGTGAGGCTGTGTCATCAGTTGTCTGCGTAACGCGTCCAGAGCATCTCGAACTCGCGGCTGTAGGCCGCCACCAGTTGCGGATGGTCGATCACCAGCAGATTTTCCTCGTTGCTGGTACTGGCGCTGCGGGTCCAGTTGAAGCTGCCGTTGAGCAGCAGGCGACCGTCGAACAGGGCGAACTTGTGGTGCATGTGGAAGGGACCGGCATCGATGCGCAGCGGCACGCCCTTGTCACGCAGGCGCTGGATGTCGCTGCCGGCATCGAACTGCTTTTCGTTGTCGCTGATCACCCGCACCGCGATGCCGCGCTCATGACAGGCGAGCACCTCTTCGCTGAGCTGATCGTCGGAGATGGTGTAGACGCAGATCTCCACGCTCTTGCGCGCCTGGCGGCAGAGGTCGCGGATCTTGCGCCGGCAGCTCTCGCCCGGGCTGAAGTGCGCCGTAGCATGCTCCACGCGCGGAGCGCTGCCGACGCTGTCGAGGGTCTTGATCACCTGCTCCAGCCACTTCAGCACCGGCTCGACATTGGTCGGCTCGCGCATCAGCTCACGGGCCAGGGCGAAGGCGCGGTTGCGCATGAAGCGCACCTGGTCGCTGCTCAGCTCGCTGCCCAGCTGGCGCAGTTCGTCGCGCTCCTCGTTGCTCAGACGCAGGTCGGCGAGGCTGTCACGCAGTTGCTGATCGAGATGGTTGAAGTCCATGCAAAGTCCTTTTCATCGAGTGAGACGGCGGCGGCTCAGGGCGGCGTAAAACACGCCGCAGAACGCTCCCGCCAGGTGATATTCGAAAGAAACGCCGGCACGCGGCAACAAGCCGAAGAACCAGCCGCCATAGAGAAAGAACACCAGCACCGCCAGCAGCAGATCGAGCAGGCTGCGCTCGAACCAGGCGCGCGCCAGCAACAGGCCCCAGAAGCCGAACAGCCAGCCGCTGGCACCGATGTGCAGGCCGGTACGGCCGAACATCCAGACCAGCAGGCCACTGCCGATGATGATGAAGGCGCTGGAGAACAGAAAGTCGCGCCGTGAGCGCAACAGCACCAGGCTGCCCAGCACCAGCAAACCGCTGAGGTTGCTGAGCAGGTGCGCCCAGCTGCCGTGCAGCCAGGGCGCGAAGAGAATACCCGGCAATGCCTCGACATGCCGGGGCACCAGGCCCCAGACGTTCAGGGCGCCGCCAAGGGCGCTGTTGGCCAGTTGCAGCAGCAGCATCGCACCACTGATCAGCAGCAGCGGACGCAGCTCAACCAGCCAGCCTCGCCTCACGGCGCCTCGTCATCCGCGGCGTCGCTGCGCTGCTCGTGTCCGAGCAGCGTGCCGAGGTCGCGCAGTTGGGTGGATATTTCCAGCATGCGGTTGTGCGTACGCAAATCGATGTCGATCTTCTTGTCCATCGCCTTGATCAGCGGCAGGAAGCTGTTTTCCAGGCTGTCGGCCAGGTTCTCGAGCAATTTTTGCGTGCCCGGCTGCGCAGGTGCAACCACTTCCACCTGTGGCCGCAGCTTGCCGAGGTTGTCCAACCCCGCCAGCAGCTGCTCCCAGGGCACGCTGGGCGCCTCGGCCGCCGGCTTGCCGGCGCCCAGGCCACGCACGCTTTCCACCAGGTCGTTGAGCTGCGCCACCACGCGGCCACCGACATCGCTGTCGCTGCCGCCCATGGCCTTGTTGCGCATGAAGTCGCGCTTGATCTGCGCCCAGCGCTCGGCCTGCTCGGGCGTCTGATTGCCACGCAGCTCGGCGAGCTTGAGCAGGTTTTCTTCGGCACCGGTGGTGAGCAGTTGCGACTCGCCCTGGTAGTGGTCGGCGATCAGCTGCAGCAGCTCGCCATCGTTCATCACCGAGCTGATCTTCTCCGCCATCTTGTTCATGTTGCGGTAGCTGCCCTGCAGCTTGAACGGCGGCTCGGTACGGTACTGGTCGGCCTGCGCGGCGCTGACGATGTACTGCTGGTTGACCCGGCCGACCACGTCGCGCACCTGCATCAGGCGTTGCAGAGTCGAGGAAATCTCGTTGATCTCGGCGGCGCTGTAGGTGTGGCTCAGTTCATTGGCAGAGAACGGCTTGCCCTCGGCCTTGGCGACGAAACGGTAGACGTCGGCCATGTCGCGGGTGGCCAGCGGCGCCAGCACCGGGTTGGAGGTCAGGCTGTTCTCGATGTAGGACAGCGCGAAGGCCTCCTGCATGCCGCCCAGGGTGTCGCCCAGGTTGTAGATGTCGGCACGGTTGGCGAGCATGTCCGGAATCTTGAAGACTTCGCCGGACTCGGTGTAGGGGTTGCCGCTCATCACCACGCAGAACTTCTTGCCGCGCATGTCGTAGGTCTTGGTCTTGCCCTTCCACACGCCCTCGATGCGCCGGGTGCCGTCGCACAGCGAGATGAACTTCTGCAGGAACTCGGGGTGGGTGTGCTGGATGTCGTCGACGTAGAGCATGACGTTGTTGCCCATCTCCAGCGCCAGGTTGAGCTTCTCCAGTTCCTGGCGCGAGGTGGCATCCGGCGCCTGCGCCGGATCGATGGAGCGCACCTCATGGCCCAGCGCCGGACCGTTGACCTTCATGAAGATCAGACCCAGGCGGTGCGCCACGTACTCCATCAAGGTGGTCTTGCCGTAACCCGGCGGCGAGATGAGCATCAGCAGGCCCATCAGGTCGGTCCGCTTGTTCTCGCCGGCGGTGCCCATCTGCTTGGCCAGGTTGTCGCCAATGAAGCCCAGGTAGACGTCGTTGATCAGCTTGTTGCGCACGAACGACGACAGCGGCCGTGGCTTGAACTCGGCCAGGCGCAGCGCCTCACGCTCGCGGTTGATGACCTCCTGACGCAGCGTCTGGTAGCGCTGCAGCTGCGGCACGAAGTGCTCCAGATGCTGTTGCAGGCGGGCGAAGTAATCGTCGATGGCCAGCACCAGGGTCGCATCCTGCAGACGCGGATGGTCACCGAGCAGGCCGCTGACGCTGAAGCGCAGGTCGACCTCGGTGAAGCGCCGGGGGAAATCGTCATCGAGCAGGCTGATGGCGATCGCCTCGGGCACGTAGTCGAGCAGCTCGCGCAGGGCCTCGTCCTGCGCGCACAGGCCGTCGAGCCAGGTCTGTACCAGCGACCAGCGCTGCTGCGGGCGGCCGCGCAGGTTGTCGAGGGCGGCGCGGTAGTCGTCCCACACGTGGCTGGCCTGCATGCGCTGCTGCAGGGTGTCGAGTAGCTGGCGGGCGTATTTGCTGAAGGTGAACTCGATGGGCTTGGCTGCCAGTTCCTCGATCAGATAGGCCGCAGCCTGCTGACGCTGCGCGGCATCGACCGGCAGCGGATGCTGGGCGAGAAAGCGCTGCATCGCCGCATCGATTTCGTCCTGCAGGCGGCGGACACCATCGCTGCTGCCGAACAGCTGACGCAGGTGCAGGCTGCTGCGTGCACGCTCCGGCCACAGCTCGGCCTCGATGTCCGCCCCCCAGCGGTTCCAGAACAGCGCGGCGAACCCGCGCGCGGTGGGCGCGAAGCGCAGCAGGCCGGCGCTCTCGCGCAGCGGCAGCAGCTGGCCGAGGATCAGCGCCGCATCGTGGTCGTGGATGCCCTTCTCGTAGGCATCCTTGTAGCGCGGGGCGGCGAAGTCGCGAATCACCCGGGTCAGGCTCTGCGGCTGCGCCAGGTGAGTCTTGAGCAGGTCCAGGCTGAGCCCTTCACGGCCAGCCACGGCGGCGTCGAGCACCAGCCCGGCGAGGTATTCGGCGCGGTACAGCGACGGCGACTCGGACTCCAGCGACACCTGCCAGTAGTCACGCAGGCCTTCCAGCGTCTCGTCGCGCAGCGGCTCGAGAAAATCGGTGCCGGTCAGATGCAGGTACAGGCCATCGCCACGCGGCATCAGGGTCAGGTCGAGTTCCTGGGTGTTGACGCTGAAACGGTGGCGCGGGCCGAGCTTGATGACGTTGCCGCCCTCCTCGAACAGCTCGCTCTTGTCGCGCAGGGCACGCACGGCCTGGTCGCGGGCGCCCTTGAGGCGCGCCTCGACGTCATCGGCCTTGACGCTGTCCTTGAGCTCGCGCAGGCGCTCGGCCATCTCGCGCAGCTTGAGAATCAGCGGGTCGGCGGCGAAGAAGGCGTTGAGCTCCTCCATCTGGGTCAGCCGCGCGGTGCGCCGGCCCAGGCTGTCTAGGATGCGCTGGGCGGCGTCGAGCACGCCCTGGGCGCGGCGCTGACGGTCGTCGAGCAGGCTCTGCTTGTGCGACTCGAAGGTCTCCAGCAGTTCTTCGCGCTTGCCCAGGATGTCGCTGAGGAATTCCTCGTGATCGCCGAACTGGCTTTCCAGCTCTTCCAGCTGCACCAGCAGGCGGGACAGCTGCTCGTCGCACTTCTCCGGGTCCTGCGCCAGCGCCAGGGCGTTGGTGATGCCCTGGCTGAACAGCTTGAACTGAGCACCGAACTGCGCCACGGTCTCGGCCGAGCCCAGCCCCTTGCGCCGCTGTTCGGCGCGCGCCTTGGCCTGGTTGAGGTGGGCATAGACCTCGGAGATCGACTCGACGATGCGGGTGCGCTGGGTGGCATCGTCGATCTTCAGCGACGCCATCAGGCTCGACAGCATGTCCAGGTTGCCGGCCATGGCCTGCATCTCGACCAGCGGCTCGTTCAGCTGGGTGACGCTCTCGGCCTTCTGCGCCTGGCCATCGAGTTCACCCAGGCGCTGCACATAGGGTTGCAGGGCCGCGTCGCTGGCGAGGAAGTTCGAAGTGGCCGCCGCCACGCGCTCCTGCGCTTCGAGCAACTCGGCTTCCATGGCGTCGATGCGCGCCACGTCGATGTAGCGGTAGTCACGGATGGTCAGCAGCTGGCCGCGCTGCGCGGTGATGGCATTCAGCGCCTCGACGAAATGCTGCACCTCGTCCCAGCTGTCGACCAGCAGGCCGGCGAGCAGGCTCTTCTGCCGCGTCTCGGCCTCGGTCATGGCACGGGCCGATTGCTGGCGAATGCTCTCGACCTTCTCGAACTCGTCGAGCACCAGCTCGGAGGTGGCGGCCACCTCGCGCAGCAGCGGCGCCAGCTCGGCGCACTGAGAGTCACCCAGCCAGTGGTAGACGTCGAACAGGCGACGGGTGTTCTGGCACAGCTGGGTGTAGCGCGCCACCGACACTTCGCGGCTGTCGATCTCGCGGCTCAGGTTGAGCAGGTCGGACACGCCGCGCACCAGCTCGGCATTGCCGATACGACCGAAGAAGCCGCTGCGCGCCGGCTGGCGAGCCGCGTAGTCGTCGCTCTCGAACGGCGTCTGCCAGATCTGCATCGGATGGATGCGGGTCGGCTCGCTGCCCTCGGCGGAGAAGATCACCATGCGCCCGTCCTCCAGGCGCGCGTAGCCGTGGCCGAAGATCGGGTTGTGCAGCTGACGCTTGATCATGTTGTAGGTGAACAGCGCCGAACGACCTTCCTCCGGGTGGTAGAAGATGTACTGCACGTCCTCGCCGTTGGGCGAGCGGACCGAGCGCTTGAAGCGCATGCCGTCCATGGGCTGCTCGAAGGTCTTGTACTCGCCGCTCTGCAGGTAGTAGCCGCCAGGGAAGATGATGCCGTGATCTTCCGGCAGCTGTACGCAGGCCAGGCCGATGGCGTCGATGCGCTCGACCTGGTTGGTCAGGCTGTTGAACACCAGGTAGCGCCACTGCTCCTCGCGGTAAGGCAGCACCTTGAGCAGGATCAGGCTGCCCAGGCGGGCGTATTCGATCTGCGCGTCGTCGAGCGACTGGGTCTTGTCCACCACGGCTTCGCGGTAGATGCCCAGGCCGTCCTGGGTGTTGTTCTCGACCTTGATCGTGAGGTCGCCACCGACGGTTTCGACGAACACCGTGTCGAGGATGTTCATGTGCGGATGGCGGCCGGTGACCGCCATCTCGCGGGACGTCTTCTGCCATTCGAAATCGAACGGCGCCGGCAGGGCGATATCGCGCTCGCCACGGTTATCGATGTAGCGAACTTCCTTGCCGTCGGTGGAGATCGACCAGCGGAACACACGGATGTCGCTGACCCGTTCGCCGATCTGGAAGCTCGCCAGCAGCTTGCCATCGCGAATCGCCAGTTGCAGCAGACGGGTGTTCTTGTAGTAGGTGTACAGCTCGTTAAAGTCGGCAACGAAGCTGGCCTGCGCCAGGAAGGAGCCCTCCAGGGACACCGGCTCGGCATCGAAGCCTTCCGCGCCCTGCACCAGCCGGTAGAGGGAGAACACGTCGGAGATCGTGGTTTCCTTCTTCAGGCCGAGGAACACGTTGTAGCCGAACAGCAGGCACTCGCCGACCTGGACGATATCGCGGGCGATGCAGTTGTTCTCGGTGCGGATGCGGACCCGGCCGATGGCCTCCATCGCACTGCTGCCGAACTCGGCCAGGCGCTGGCCATTGAGCGCCTCGGTCAACCCGCGCAGGCGCTGCCCCTGCTCCTGCAGGCGCTTGTGCAGCACCTCGTAGGCGCCGCCCTCGGCGACGGCCTTGTCCAATACGTCCTGTGTCTGTACGTCCGACATCGTGTTCTTCCTGGATATGCGGCATCGAGCAGCCTCACCCGCGCAGTGCGCTGAGGCTGCTGAGAAATGCGTAGTGCGCCGGTGAGGGCCACACTGCGGGTGGGCAAGCCACCCGGTGAGTTACGCGCCGATCTTCTGCTCGACGATGGCGATCTTGTCGCGCAGCACCGCGTCGATTTCCTCGGGGCGTACCTGGGCGATGATCTTGCGCAGCACCCGTACTTCGTTGTCGTCGATCACGCCATCGCGCTCGGCGATCTCCAGCAGACTCTTGAGCTCCTGCGCATCCAGGCGGCCGTCGTTACTGAAGCACTGGATCGAGCGAAAGGTCATCTCCAGATAGTCTCTTGATTCTGACATTGCGTAGTCCCTGATTGGTCGAACGATAGGGCCACGGGATGGCTGGAGCCGCGAAAATCGCCGCTCAAGCACCTCCCACCGGACCTAGCATTGAATGGATGGTCGGCAGGGTGGACAACGCTTTCTGTCCACCTTGGCGATGCAAGCGGTGGACACGCTGCGCGTCGCCCACCCTACTCTCAGGCCTGCTCCGAACCGGCGCTCGGGGCGACGACCGGCGCGGCGGATGCGGCCTTGCCGGCCAGCAGGCGGGAAATCACGTCCTGCACCACCGGGCTCTTGCCGACCACGCCTTCGATGGCCTTGCCCACCGACAGCGACTTGGCGAAGGAGTTGAAGAAGTCGCCCTCGCCGCCGACGATCTCGATCTTCGCCTTGGCCATGGCTGCGGCCAGCACTTCGGCCTGGTCCTTGGCGATGTCCTTGTTGGCGTCGATGGCGGCCATGGCCTCTTCGAAGCTCTTCTCCAGCTGCATGCGGAACTCTTCGTGAGCGCGTGCCGCGTCGCTGAGCGAATCCAGCGCACCGAACTTCTTGCCCAGACCTTCGGCTTCGGCGCTGAGGCGCTCCAGCAGGATCGCGGCTTCGGCCGAACCCTGTTCCTTGGTCGCCTTGGCCTTGGCCAGACCCAGTTGCTCCTCGCCGCGTGCCTGGGCGGAGAGTTTCTCCTCCAGCACCTTGGCTTCGGCCAGACCGTCCTTCTCCTTCGCCGAGGCTTGCGCCTCCAGCACACGGGCTTCGGCCAGACCTTTTTCCTGCTCGCCCTTGGCATCGGCGATCAGGCGCTCAGCCTGCACGCGAGCCTCGGCCAGGCCTTCCTTCTCTTTCGCGGCGGCGGTGACTTCGCGCACCTTGGCATCGGCCAGGCCGGGCGCGGCACGCTCGGCTTCGACCCCTTCGGCCAGCTTCTTCTTGGCCTCGGCGCTCTTGGAGGCCGCTTCCAGTTCGGCCTGGGCCAGGGTGTTGATCTCGACCGCCTTGTGCTTGGAACGTGCCTCGTCGGCTTCGGCCTGCTTGACCTGACGCACCAGCTCCTGCTCGGCCTCGGCCTGGGCATTGAGTACGGTGACCTGCTTGAGGCGCTCGGCCTCGGACACTTCGCGTACTTCCTTGATGCGTTCTTCTTCCTGGGCCACGGTCTTCTCGACCGCCACGCGCTCGCGGATCACACCGGCGATGTTCTTGCGCTCTTCTTCCAGCGCCTTTTCCTTCTCGATGCGCTGCAGTTCGACTTCACGCTCGCGGGCAACCACTTCCAGGTCCTTGGCACGGGTGACTTTCTCCACCTCGATGACCACGGCACGCTGGCGGTTCTGCTGCGCCACTTCCACTTCGCGCTGATGGTTCTCGGCGCGGATGTCCAGCTCCTGCTGGGTCTGGATGCGCGCCTGCTCGGCCTTCAGGCGCTCTTCTTCACGAACCTTGAGGGTCTCGGCCTCCTCACGGGCGCGGATGGTTTCGATCTCACGCTTCTGCCGCGCCTCGGCATCGGCCTGCTGACGCTCGAGCGACAGAGTCGCTTCGCGGGTTTCGACGTTCTTCTTCTTGATCGCCAGTTCTTCGTTGCGCTCGAGCTCGTTGGTGATGACGTTCTGCGCAGCGGTCAGCTCGGTGATCTTGCGGATACCCTCGGCGTCGAGGATGTTGCTCGGGTCCAGCGACACCTTGGAGGTCTGCTCCAGGTAGTCGATGGCCACGTCTTCCAGCACGTAACCGTTGAGGTCGTTGCCGATCACCTCGACGATGCGGTCGCGGAAATCCTGGCGGTTCTCGAACAGCTGGACGAAGTCGAACTGCTTGCCGACGGTCTTCAGCGCCTCGGAGAACTTGGCATTGAACAGCTCGTTGACCGCGCCACGATCGGAGGCACGGTCGACACCGATGGCCTTGGCCACCTTGAGCACGTCTTCCTGGGTCTCGTTGACGCGCAGGTAGAAGGCCACGGTGATGTCGGCACGCAGGTTGTCACGGCAGATCAGACCGTCCTTGGCGCGACGGTCCACTTCCAGGGTGATCAGGGAGATCTTCATGAACTCCTTGAGGTGGATCACCGGGTACACCAGGGAACCGGTGAAGTGCACCTTGGGTGTCGAGCTCATGTCGTTGACGATCAGCGCGGTGCCCTGCGGAACCTTGATGTAGAACGCCTTGAACAGCGCGATCAGGGCGATCACGAAGAGAACGACCAGCCCCGCCCCGACGATGAAGGGAATGAGGTTTTCCATTACAGCTGTACTCCTTTGCTAATTGTGCAGACAGGTTCGGCGATGCCCTACCCTGCCAGCCCTGTGTGACGTACGGATTGTCGGCAGACGCTATACGCCTCGAAACTCTTCTTCGGTGATGACCCGATAGGCATGTTCGGCAACCAGGTACTCCAGCAGCACCACGCGGTCGCCGCGCTTGAAGCCCAGTGCCTCGTCGGCGCGCACACGCAGGATCAGCCCCGCGCCGCCGTCTTCCAGCACCGCCTCGCCGTGGCGCTCGGTGACCTTGCCGCTGCGGACCACCGCCACCTGACCCAGCACCGACTTGCTGCTGATCGCCTCGACTTTCTGGAACAGCGGGCGCAGCGGCCGGCAGATGGCCGCGCAGAGCGGCGCCGCCAGGAGGAAGGAGGCGACGATCACCACCAGGCCGAGCGGGTAGCGCAGGATGCCCAGCGGCAGGTGACGCAGCAGCCACAGTTCGATGAAGTAGCAGGCGAACCAGGCGAAGAAGAACAGCAGGGTCAGCACCAGCGTGGCGGGCACGCCGTCGAGCTTGAGCTTGTACAGCAGCCCCGCCAGGCCTTCGGTCTGTGCGCCGCCCTCCATCACCGAGTCGGCCTCGATGTCGAGCAGGTCGATATCGAGCAGGCCGGCCGCGACCACCAGCCAATAGATGACCGCCACGCACAGCAGGAAGCTGTAGATGGCAGTGGGAAACGACAGCGCGGTCTGCAGGAAGAGTTCCATGGTTTTCCTTGTCCTGAATCCATACGGCAGGGACGATCCCTCGCCCCTGCCGGTTCATGCAGCCTCGATCAGGCCTTGGACTTGTCCTTCAGGCGCGCCAGCACGCTGTCGGCACTGGCGCTGTCCGCCTTGATGCCCGCAGCTCGCAGCTTGGCCTCCAGCGAGTCGTCGGGCGCGCTGGTGGCGGCGAGTTCCGCCGAGGCTTCCATCTTCGCGCCACGCTCGGCCTGCTTCTGCTTGATGCGCTCGAGCGACTCGACCGCCGTCTGCAGCTTGGCCTGGGAGCCGCCGTAGCGCTGGGCCACGGCCATCTGCGCCTTCTGCACGCTTTCGGTGGCCTTGACCGTATCCACCTGCTGCTTGAGGCGCTTGATGTTGCCCTCGGCCTGACTCACGGCCTTGCGCAGTTGCGCAACGCTGGCGGCGAAGCCTTCGGCCTGCTCACGCTCGCTGGCCTGTTCGACCTCCAGGTTGGCGATCTTCTCGGCCACTTCCTTGGCCAGGGTCTCGTTGCCCGCTTCCAGCGCCTTGAGAGCGTACTGCTCGTACTCGGCGATGCTGGTTGCGCTCTTGCTCACCTTGTCGCTGGCCAGCTTGTGCTTGGCCATGATCTCGGCGAGGGCTTCCTTGGACTTGCGCAGCTCGCTGTCGGCGTCGCGAATTTCCTGGTCGAGAATACGCAGGGCCTGGCTATCGACCACGGCCTCGCCCATCTCGTTGGCGCCGCCACGCAGCGCGGTCAGCAATTTGCTCCAGACGTTCATGGATTCTCTCCTCTCAGGCGCCGGTCTTGAGGAAGCCTTCATAGGCTTCGGTGGCCTTGATCACGTTGTCCGCCAGCAACTCGATCTCGAACACCACATCGGACAGCGTGGAGTAGGAGCTCAGTGCGCCGAACATGGTGTAGCAGTCGCGCCCGTCGACCATCTTCTCCAGGCCGATGGACGACAGCGGGAACAGCTTGTGGGTGCGCAGCACTTCCTCGTTGAAAGCAGCGGCGTCCTTCACGTCCGCCGCTGGCCAGAGCAGCGCCTCGACGATGATCTGTTCGCCGAACACGGCAACGAACAGCGGCAGGTCGCCATATTCGCGCATGGTGATGTGCAGACTGGCGTCGGCGCCCTGAATCAGCTCGATGCCGGCCTGCCCGCTCTGGAACAACTCCGTTGCCGCCAGCGCTTCATGCAGCGCCTTGGCGGTCCAAACCTGAGGCATGCTCATATCCTCCTCCTTCTCCATCGGAACCAGCGTCGACTGCGGCTGGCGTAGTTTGCGCTCGAACGCAACCAGCAGCGGCGCGTGCTCGGGCAAGATCCAGACTTCCTTCTTCACCAGCCCCTGCTCGCGCAGGCGCTGACGATAAAGACGCTGGTAATGGGCTGATGATTTGCTTTCCATGAACAACAGCCTAGACCCTTACATGTGAGTCGTAAAGTGATTACATGTGATAAATGTGATGCCGTTCGTCAGGCGAACGCGCAGGCGTCATCCTCGGCACGAAACGAGCCGATCAGCAGACGGGAACGAAAAGAAAAGAGGCAGGGGCCAGGGCTCATCCATGATCGGGCTAGAACGCATCCATTCGCGACGTGTCGAATTAAACCTCAGCCACACGCAGGGCGCACGGAAAAAAGCGCTAACCCGGTCGCAGTTATGACCCCAACCGACCCGCACAGGAGAGCGGCAGCAGCATGAACGAACTGCCACCCGCCGTACGCCAGCTGCTGCATGCCGAGCAGCGCCAGGCCGCCATCGACCTGCTCAGCGAATACCTGGCGACCGACCAGAAGGAGGCCGAACGCCGCATCGACCAGTATCTGGAGGACAACCCTCCCGTCCACCTGCGCGGCGCCGCCATCCTCCGCGCCAGCCGCCTCAATGCCCTGATCTGGCTGACGCTGATCACCCTGACGGCGCTGCTGGTGCTGATCTTCAGCCTCTGAGCCAGGCCCAAACGAAACCGGCGCCACTGGGGCGCCGGTTGCATGCTGACAGACGACTCAGAGCGGCTTGCCGCGATTGCCATGCGCCGCGACGAACTGCTGCACGACCTTCAGGTCGTTGGCCAGCACGGTGCAACGCTCATCGCGCTGGAACAGGTCGGCCAGGTGCGCCGGCAACGCCGGCACCGCATCGATACCGGCCTTCTCCACCGCCTCGGGGAACTTGACCGGGTGCGCGGTACCCAGCACCACCATCGGCGTGGCCAGGCTGCGACGGCACTCACGCGCTGCGCGCACGCCGATGGCCGTGTGCGGATCGAGCAGCTCGCCGCACTCCTTGTACACCTCGGTGATGGTTTCGCAGGTCTGCTCGTCATTCACCGCCAGCGAGTCGAACAGCTTGCGCGCCTCGACCCAGCGATCTTCCTCGACACTGAAGCCGCCACCCTGCTTGAAGCTGTCCATCAGACCGGCGATGGCGGCGCCATTGCGACCGTGCAGGTCGAACAGCAGCCGCTCGAAGTTGGACGAGACCATGATGTCCATCGACGGCGACAGGGTCGGATGCAGGGTTTCCTTGACGTACTGATTGCCGCTCATGAAGCGGTGCAGGATGTCGTTGCGGTTGGTGGCGACGATCAGCTGACTGACCGGCAGGCCCATGTTGCGCGCCAGGTAACCGGCGAAGATGTCGCCGAAGTTGCCGGTCGGCACCGAGAAGGCCACCGAACGCGCCGGCGCGCCGAGCTGCAGCGCGGCGTGGAAGTAGTAGACGATCTGGGCCATGATCCGCGCCCAGTTGATCGAGTTGACCGCCACCAGTCGGGTGCCCTTGAGGAAGCCCTGGTCGGCGAAGCTGGCCTTGACCATCTCCTGGCAGTCGTCGAAGTTGCCCTCGATGGCGATGTTGTGGATGTTCTCGCCGAGGATGGTGGTCATCTGCCGACGCTGCACTTCGGACACCCGGTTGTGCGGGTGCATGATGAAGATGTCGACATTGTCGCAGGCCTTGCAGCCTTCGATGGCGGCGGAACCGGTATCACCACTGGTCGCCCCCATGATCACCACACGCTCGCCACGCTTGGCCAGCACGTGGTCGAGCAGGCGACCGAGCAGTTGCAGGGCGAAGTCCTTGAACGCCAGAGTCGGACCGTGGAACAGCTCCATGACCCACTCGTTGCCGTTCAGCTGGCGCAGCGGCGCCACGGCGTTGTGCGCGAAGACACCATAGGTCTCTTCGAGGATCTTCTTGAAATCGGCATCGGCGATGGAACCCGCCACGAACGGGCGCATCACGCGGAACGCCAGCTCGTGGTACGGCAAGCCCGCCCAGGAGGCGATTTCCTCTACGGTGAAGCGCGGCAGGTTCTCCGGCACGTAGAGACCACCATCACTGGCCAGGCCAGCCAGCAGCACGTCTTCGAAATTCAGGGCCGGCGCCTGGCCGCGAGTACTGATATAGCGCATGGGATAGACCTTCGTTTGCTGCCCCCGCGGGCCCGCAGCCCGCAGGTGGACACGGAATTAGTTGAGCTGCTCGACACGCAGGCGCATGACCGGCGAAGTCACGCCGTCCAGCGCCTCCATGGCAGCGATGGCGTCGATGATGCGCGCCTCGATCACACGGTGAGTCACCAGGATCATCGGCACCAGGCCGTCCTGCTCCTCGGCTTCCTTCTGCATGATCGACTCGATGTTGATGCCACGCTCGGAGAGGATGCTCGCCACCTGCGCCAGCACACCCGGGTGATCCTTGGCCTGGATACGCAGGTAGTAGGCGCTCTCGCACTGCTCGATGGGCAGGATCGGGTGATCGGACAGCGAGTCAGGCTGGAACGCCAGGTGCGGCACGCGATTGGTCGGGTCGGTGGTCAGGGCACGCACCACGTCCACCAGGTCCGCCACCACCGCCGAGGCGGTCGGCTCCATGCCCGCGCCGGCACCGTAATACAGGGTGCTGCCGACGGCATCGCCATTGACCATCACCGCGTTCATCACGCCGTTGACGTTGGCGATCAGGCGGTCCGCCGGGATCAGCGTGGGGTGCACGCGCAGCTCGATGCCGGCCTCGGTGCGACGGGCGACACCCAGGTGCTTGATGCGATAGCCCAGTGCCTCGGCATAGTTCACGTCGGCAGTGGTCAGCCGGGTGATGCCTTCGGTGTAGGCCTTGTCGAACTGCAGCGGCACGCCGAAGGCGATGGAGGCCAGGATGGTCAGCTTGTGCGCGGCGTCGATGCCTTCGACGTCGAAGGTCGGATCGGCCTCGGCATAACCCAGCGCCTGCGCTTCCTTGAGCACGTCCTCGAAGGCACGCCCCTTCTCACGCATCTCGGTGAGGATGAAGTTGCCGGTGCCGTTGATGATGCCGGCCAGCCAGTTGATGCGGTTGGCCGCCAGGCCTTCGCGAATCGCCTTGATCACCGGAATGCCACCGGCAACCGCCGCCTCGAACGCGACGATCACGCCCTTCTCGCGGGCACGGGCGAAGATCTCGTTGCCGTGTACGGCGATCAGCGCCTTGTTCGCGGTGACCACGTGCTTGCCGTTGTCGATGGCCTTGAGCACCAGCTCGCGGGCCAGGGTGTAGCCGCCGATCAGCTCGACGACCACATCGATGTCCGGGTTGTTGACCAGCTCGAAGACGTCACGGGTGATCTGGATGCCGGTCGTGTCGTATTGCGGCTTGGGCGAACGAATGGCGATCTGGGCAATCTCGATGCCGCGACCGGCACGCCGGGTAATTTCCTCGGCGTTGCGCTTGAGTACATTCAGAGTACCGCCACCTACGGTCCCCAGCCCACAGATACCCACTTTGACCGGCTTCACGCTCTATATCCCCATCAGCACTGCATAAAACGGCCGGAGCAAGCCCCGGCCGCCGAAAAGAGCCGCACATTACGAAGCGGCTGTTTGTTAGTCAATCCGCACTCAATCGTTCGACTCCAGGGCGATCCTGGCCAGCTGCGGCGCCGGCTGGTAACCCGGAATCATCTTGCCGTTGGCCAGCACGATGGCCGGCGTACCGTTGACACCGATCATCTGGCCCAACTGATACTGCTTGGCCACCGGGTTGTCGCAGTCCGCCTCCGGCACCGCCTGGCGAGTCTTGGCCAGGTTCATCGCCGCCTGGCGATCCTTGCTGCACCAGACGCTGGCCAGTTCCTGGGCTGCCGGGCTGTTCAGGCCCTGGCGCGGGAAGGCCACGTAGCGCACTTCGACGCCCAGGCGATTGAGCTCCGGCACTTCACTGTGCAGCTTCTGGCAGTAGCCACAATCGGTGTCGGTGAACACGGTGATATGGGTTTTCGGCGCCTTGGGCGCGAACACCACCATTTCCTTGGCCGGAATGGCATTGATCTGCTTGGCCACCGCACGGCTCTCTTCGATCTCGGTGAGGTTGACCGCCTTGCCATCCTTGACCTGGAACAGATAGCCCTGGATCAGGAACTGGCCGTCCGCACTGGTGTAGAGCTGCCGCCCACCCTCCAGCTGAACCTGATAGATGCCCGACATCGGGCTCTCGGCAATGGCTTCGATCGGCAAGTTGGCGTCGAGCGACTGCAGCGCCTGACGAATGGCCTGGTCAGGTTCTGCAGCCATCGAGACGCCAGCGCCCAGCATGAGCGCCAGGGCAGCGGAAATACGGGTCAGGGACATGAACACTCCTGTCGAACGACGGACCGGTGAAAATCGCAACAGCCTACCACAGATGGCATCGCAGACAGCCGAACAGCTAACAGACGGCGCACGCGCCAGCAGCACACGGGCATTTTACGCGCCCCTCTTCGCTCCTTATTCCTGCGCAACATATCCATATAGCGAAATACTCGATAAATTTATCTTGCGCGCAAATTTTTTGCGCAATACAGTTCACCCCATGGAAACGGTTAGCGCACAAAACATTAGCGAACCACTCCATTCAACCCCAACCCAAGAGGATTACCGCCATGACCATCGAAAACGTTCTCTACCGTGCAACCGCCGAAGCCTTTGGTGGCCGTGAAGGCCGCGCCGTCTCTTCCGACGGCATCCTGGACATCGCCCTGACCACCCCGAAGGAACTCGGCGGCGCAGGCGGCAACGGCACCAACCCCGAGCAACTGTTCGCAGCCGGCTATTCCGCCTGCTTCCTCGGCGCGCTGAAGTTCGTCGCGGCTCGCGACAAGCTGAGCATCCCGGCTGACACCTTCATCGAAGGCACTGTAGGCATCGGCGCCATCCCCACCGGCTTCGGCATCGAGGTCGAGCTGCGGATCAGCCTGCCCGGCCTCGCCCCTGAAGCCGCACAGACCCTGGTGGATCGCGCGCACATCGTCTGCCCGTACTCCAATGCCACCCGCGGCAACATCGACGTCACCCTGACCATCGTCTGACAGACAGCAGCCAGCGCTCGCGGCCAGGACCCGAGCGCTGCCCGAGAGGAGAAGCAGCATGAAAACCCGCCCCCTGTTCGCCATCGCCCTGACGACTCTCTCGCTTGGCGCCTCGCTGACCAGCGTCGCCCACGGCGCGCAAGCCACGCCCTATCGCTACGGGCAGGACCTGGATATCGCCAAGGTGATCGCCATCGAGGTTCCCAATAGCCCGCAGTGCGAGGTCGTGACGGCGAAGATGACCTACCGCAACAGCGCGGGCGAGGTGCACCTCCTCGACTACGAACAGCTGTCCAGCGTGTGCAGCAACCAGAACTGAACCCAGCAGCCCTACCTAACGACAGGAGTTTGACCATGAACATCTCTCGCACCCTGACCGCCGGGCTGCTCGCCCTGGCCATCGGCAACAGCTTCGCCGCCGGCAGCCCCGGCGTGGAACGCAACACCCAGGGCTTCCTCGACGCACTGGCCGCAGGTGCTGGCCAGCCCCTGGAAACGCTCACCCCGAAAGACGCCCGCGGCGTGCTGGTGGGCGCCCAGGCCAGCGTCAAGGTGGACCTGTCCGGCATCACCGTGGAGACCAGGACGATCGATGTGGACGGCCAGGCCATCACCCTCAAGGTGGTGCGTCCCGAAGGCGCTCGCGGCGTACTGCCCGGCTTCATGTTCTTCCACGGTGGCGGCTGGGTACTGGGTGACTATCCGACCCACGAGCGGCTGATCCGTGACCTGGTGGTGGGCTCCGGCGCCGCGGCGATCTACGTCGACTACACGCCGTCGCCGGAAGCCAGGTACCCGACCGCGATCAACCAGGCCTATGCAGCGACCAAATGGGTCGCGGACAACGGCAGCAAGATCGGTGTCGACGGCTCGCGCCTGGCCGTGGCCGGCAACAGCGTCGGCGGCAACATGGCGGCCGTGGTCGCCCTCAAGGCGAAGGCCGCCGGCACACCGAAGCTGCGCTTCCAGTTGCTGCTGTGGCCGGTCACCGATGCCAACTTCAACAACGCGTCCTACAACCAGTTCGCCGAAGGCCACTTCCTGACCCGCGGCATGATGGAATGGTTCTGGGACAACTACACCAGCGACCCGAAGCAGCGTAACGAGATCTACGCCTCGCCGCTGCGCGCCAGCCTGGAACAGCTGCAGGGCCTGCCGCCGGCACTGGTGCAGACCGCCGAGATGGACGTGCTGCGTGATGAAGGCGAAGCCTACGCCCGCCGCCTGAACGCCGCCGGCGTCGCGGTCACCTCGGTGCGCTACAACGGCATGATCCATGACTACGGGCTGCTCAACGTGGTCGCGGAGGTCCCAGCGGTACGCAGTGCCATGGACCAGGCCGCCCAGGCGCTGAAGAACAGCCTGAAATAAACCACCGACAGAACGCACCCCGCCCTCGGCAACGACGGCGGGGGTTCGTTCATCCGCGATCAGCCGCGCGGATGATGCTGGGCGTGCAGTTCCTGCAGTCGCGCGCGGGCGATGTGGGTATAGATCTGCGTGGTGGACAGGTCGCTGTGCCCCAGCAGCATCTGCACCACGCGCAGATCGGCACCATGGTTGAGCAGATGGGTGGCGAAGGCATGTCGCAGGGTATGCGGCGACAGCGCCTTGGCGATCCCCGCGACGCGGGCCTGATGCTTGATCCGGTGCCAGAAGGTCTGCCGGGTCATCTGCTCACCCCGCAGGCTGGGAAACAGCACATCACTGGGCTTGCCGCCGAGCAACAGCGGGCGTGCCTCGCGCGTGTAGCGCTCGATCCAGGCGATGGCCTCCTCGCCCAGCGGCACCAGGCGTTCCTTGCTGCCCTTGCCGAACACCCGCAACACCCCCTGGCGCAGATTGACCTGCTCCAGCGTCAGGCCCACCAGCTCGCTGACCCGCAACCCGCAGGCGTAGAGCACCTCGAGCATGGCGCGATCGCGCAGGCCGATGGGGTCGTCCAGATCGGGCGCCTGCAACAGGGCCTCGACATCGGCCTCCGACAGCGACTTGGGCAGCGGCCGACCGATCTGCGGCAGGTCGACCTGCAACGTCGGGTCTTCGCCGATCAGGGTCTCGCGCAGCAGGAAACGGTAGAACCCCCGCAGCCCGGACAGGAAACGCGCCGTCGAGCGCGCCTGGTAGCCCTGCTCCAGGCGCCAGGCCAGGTGATCGAGAATCGCGTCGCGGCCGATGTGCTGCAAGGCCAGACCACGCGCATCCAACCAGGCGTTGAAGTGCTCCAGGTCGCTGCGATAGGCGGCCTGCGTATGGGCGGAGAGCCCCTTTTCCAACCACAACGCCTCGAGGAAGCGCTCGATAAGGGGATGAGTTAACGTTGACATCGATGGCCCATGACAGAATGTGCCGCTAGTTTTCCACAGCCTCACCGCGATAGGGCAACTCCATAGCCGTGGACGAGGCAGCCAGTGCAAGGCAAGAACAGGCGAAGACGTGCAGTCTACCCGCTATGCAATGAGCACTTTGCGCCTGTTTTCGACGCAGTGATGGCCACGCAGGCAGTTTCCAGAAATACCAGATAGGGAGATTCGATGAGCGAAACACAGATCCTGCTGAGCCTGGGCGGCATCGGCCTGCTGGCACTGGCCAGCCAATGGCTGGCCTGGCGACTGCGCCTGCCGGCCATTCTGTTCCTGCTGTTCGGCGGTATTCTCGCCGGCCCCCTGCTGGGTCTGCTCGACCCACAGGAGCTGTTCGGCCCGCTGCTGTTTCCCTTCATCTCGCTGGCCGTCGCCCTGATCCTGTTCGAAGGCAGCCTGACCCTGCACCTCTCCGAGTGGCGCGAGATCGGCAAGGTCGTGCATCGCCTGGTGACCCTCGGCGCCCTGCTCACCTGGGCGGTGATCAGCCTGGCCAGCCACTACCTGCTGGGCTTCGCCTGGGACCTCGCCCTGCTGTTCGGCACCCTGACGCTGGTGACCGGCCCCACGGTGATCGCCCCGATGCTGCGCGTGGTTCGCCCCACGTCGGCAGTCGCCAACATCCTGCGCTGGGAAGGCATCGTCATCGACCCCATCGGCGCCCTGCTGGCGGTGGTGACCTTCGCCTTCATCGTCAGCTACGGCGAGGGCAACGCGCTGAGCGAGAGCCTCAGCACCTTCGCCGCAGTGATCGCCTGCGGCAGCCTGCTCGGCGCCGCCGCCGGCTGGGCCTTCGGTATCGTGCTGCGCCGTCGCTGGCTGCCGGAGTACCTGCACAACTTCGCCTCGCTGGCCGCCGTGCTGGGCATCTTCATCGCCGCCAACCTGCTGGTGCACGAGTCCGGCCTGCTGGCGGTGACAATCATGGGCATGTGGCTGGCCAACATGCGCGGCGTGGACATCCGCCCGATCCTGCATTTCAAGGAGAACCTCAGCGTGCTGCTGATCTCCGGCCTGTTCATCATCCTCGCCGCCCGGCTGGACCTCTACGCCCTGCTGGCCCTGGGGCCGGCGACGCTGGTACTGCTCGCCGTGATCCAGCTGATCGCCCGGCCGCTGAATATCCTCGCCTGCACGCTGGGTTCGAGCCTGAACTGGCGTGAACGCGCCCTGCTGGCCTGGATTGCCCCGCGCGGCATCGTCGCCGCAGCGGTCTCGGCGATCTTCGCCCTGCGCCTGGAGCAGCAGGGTAACGAACAGGCCCAGCTGCTGGTGCCACTGACCTTCCTGGTCATCATCGGCACCGTGGTGCTGCAAAGCGCCACGGCACGCCCGCTGGCGCGCCTGCTGAAGGTGACGGAACCCTCGCCGAGCGGCTTCCTGATCGTCGGCGCCAACCCGGTCGCCCGGGCAGTGGGCAAGGCCATCCAGGGGCTCGGCAGCCAGGTCCTGCTGACCGACTCGAGCTGGGAAAACATCCGCGCCGCGCGCATGGCCGGATTGCCCACCTACTTCGGCAACCCGACCTCGCAACACGCCGAAGCGCACCTGGACCTGGTCGGCCTCGGCCACCTGCTGGCACTGGCGCCGTCGGCGGAGCTGAACGCCCTGGCCTGCATGCATTTCCGCCATGACTTCCCGAGGAACCGGCGCTTCACCCTGCCCACCAGCGCCGACGGCAGGCGCAGCGACAAGCATCGCAGCAGCGATGAAGTACGGGGCACGGCGATCGGCAGCCAGGCGCTGAGCTATCCTCAATTCGCCAGCCGGCTGGCCCGTGGCGACGAGGTCCGCAGCACCACCCTGAGCGAGACCTTCGACTGGGATGCCTACACCGCGCTGTACGGCAAACGCGCGACCCTGCTGCTGGCCCGCGCACCCAACGGCTGGCTGCACATCGCCACCCAGCCGCTGGCCTTCACACCCGGCACGGGCTGGACGCTGATGGCACTTATCGAAACAGAGGAAACAGCACCTGCCGCGCCCGTAGAGGAACAACCCGCGGCCACGGGATCGACTGCGGGGTAGCCTATCTTTGGTTGGGTGACAGACAGGGATGTCGCACCCATGATTCCACCATGCCATCACACACTTGGTAGCCCGTCATGTCCCAGCACGTCAACTCTCGACTCGGCCAGATACTGATCAACAAGGGACTGATCAGCACCGCGCAGCTGGATGCTGCCATCAAGGTACAGCTGACCAGCCACAAGCGCCTCGGCGAGGTGCTGGTGGAGCAGGGTCTGCTGACCCAGAAGCAACTGGGCAAGGCGCTGAAGAAGCAGAGCAACCTGCGCCTCGCCGCCACCCTGGTGGCCGCGCTGATGACCCCCTTTCAGATGGCCAGCGCCGACATCCAGCGCCTGCAGCCCCCCAGCAGCATCAGCCAGGAAGAAACGCCGCGAGGCATGCAGTCGCTGAGCGACAGCGAGATGAGCGAGGTCAGCGCGCAGGGCCTGGACGACGCGCTGCAGGGGCTGCTGCTGCGTGCGGAAAGCGGCGACGGACTGGGCACGGTCAAGCAGCTGGCCAAGCTGGTGATGCCGGTACTCGACAACCTGGACGCCGAAACCCGCCTGAGCGACGTGCGCTACGACACCGGCAAGCTGCGCTCGACGCTGAACAATGACGGTTCGTTCAACGTCAACCTGCCCAGCTCGATCGGTGAGCTGCGCTTCGACAACATCCGGGTCAAGGGCGCCCCTGCCGGCCAGAGCTTCGGCAACCTGAGCCTGCACAACATCGACCTGTCGCAGGCCAGCCTGAAAGTCAGCCTGCGCCCCTGAGCCGCTGCACGCCTACTGCGCGAAGCCCGGCAGCACCGGCACCGGCTTCTGCTGCTCGTCGACGGCGACGAAGCTGAAACTGCCGCTGATGGCCCGCTCGCGCCCCTCCTGGTAAAGGCCCTCGACGAACACCTCGACCTCCACCTTGAGGCTGGTGTTGCCAACCTTGACCACCCGACCGATCAACTCGACGATCGACCCCGCCGGGATCGCATGCTTGAAATCGATACGATCGCTGGACACGGTCACCAGCGGCAGGCGGCAGAAACGCGTGGCGGCGATGAACGACACCTCGTCCATCCAGGCCAGCGCCGTGCCGCCGAACAGGGTGTTGTGATGGTTGGTGGTCGGCGGGAACACCGCCTTGGTCACGCGGGTTTCCGACAACTGGGTACGCCGCTGGATTTCCTGCTCTCTCGGGGTCATGCCACGACTGCTCATTCTATGGATCGACCTGGCCACGAAACCCATCGGTCAACGCGGCCCAGAAACGAAAAAAGCAGCCCGTAGGCTGCTTTTTTCAGAGAAGCGTCCGAACTTAGGACAGCTTTTCCTTGATGCGCGCGGCTTTGCCGGACAGGTCGCGCAGGTAGTACAGCTTGGCCTTGCGCACGTCACCGCGACGCTTGACGCTCAGGCTGTCGACCAGCGGGGAGTAGGTCTGGAAGGTACGCTCGACGCCTACACCGCTGGAGATCTTGCGCACGGTGAAAGCGCTGTTCAGGCCACGGTTACGCTTGGCGATAACGACGCCTTCGAAGGCCTGCAGACGCTGACGGTCGCCTTCCTTCACTTTCACTTGCACGACAACGGTGTCGCCCGGTGCGAAAGTCGGGATTTCTTTGTTCATCTGCTCGGCTTCGAGCATCTGGATAATCTTGTTGGTCATGCTGCGCTCCTAAGACAAGCCTCCCGGCCTGCCATCGATACGTTAACTATCGTCCCGCTGGCGGATGTATTCCTCCAGCAGCTTCTTCTCTTCTCCAGAAAGCGAGCGGCTATCCAGAAGATCAGCGCGACGTTCCCAGGTCCGACCAAGGGACTGCTGCAAACGCCAGCGCCGGATGTGTTCGTGGTTGCCACTAAGCAACACGTCAGGAACACGTTTATCCGCATACACCTCCGGTCGGGTGTAGTGCGGGCAGTCGAGCAGGCCATCCGTAAAGGAGTCCTCCTCGGCCGAATCGGCATGACCCAATGCACCAGGCAAAAGGCGCGTCACCGCATCGATCAGCACCATGGCCGGCAGCTCACCGCCGGACAGGACGTAGTCGCCAATCGACCATTCCTCATCGACATGCGTCTCGATGAAACGCTCGTCGATGCCTTCATAACGACCGGCGATCAGGATCAGTGCATCCTCCTGTGCCAGCTCGCGGACCGCCGCCTGATTCAGACGACGCCCCTGCGGCGACAGGTAAATCACCTTCGCCGTCTCCCCCGCGGCTTGCCTGGCGCTGGCCAGGGCATCCTCGAGAGGCTTGATCTTCATCACCATCCCCGGGCCACCGCCGAAGGGACGGTCATCCACCGTATGGTGGCGATCCGTTGTGTAGTCCCGCGGATTCCAGCAGTTGAGCTTGAGCAGCTCCTGCCTCACCGCACGACTGGTGATGCCGTACTCGCCAATGGCGGCGAACATCTCCGGGAACAGCGTGATGACTTCTACGCGCATGAGCCTTAGAAATCCGCATCCCAGTCGACCCGCATCTCGCCAGCGGCCAGGTCGATCGACAGCACGCATTGCTCCGTATAGGGCAACAGCCGCTCGCGATCATCCAGGCTGCCCGCGCAGGCCTTGACCACCATCACATCGTTGGCACCGGTCTCGAACAAGTGGTCGATCACACCGAGCAACTGCCCTGCCTGATCGATGACCTTCAAGCCCTGCAACTGGTACCAGTAGAACTCACCTTCCTCCAGATCCGGCAGCTCGCTACGCGGCACGCAGATCTCGAAACCGGCGTAGCTACGCGCGACTTCGCGATCATCCAGACCCTTCAACTTGGCTACCAGCACCTTGCCTTGCAGGCGGCCGCTGGCCAGTTCCACTTTCTTTACCTCACCGTCACGCTTGAGCGTCCAGTTTCGGTAATCGAGCACGTTATCGATGGGATCGGTAAAGGAGTACACCTTCACTTCACCCCTGACGCCGTGCACCGAGACAATCTTGCCGAGAACGATCAGGTCCTCGGCGACGGCCGGCGTCGTACTCATAAAGATGCTTAGGCAGCAGCCTTGGCAGCTTCCTTGAGCAACTGAGCAACACGCTCAGACGGCTGAGCGCCCTGGCCCAGCCAGTAGGTCGCACGCTCTTGGTCGACGGACAGACGCACTTCGCCACCGGCAGCGATCGGGTTGAAGAAACCGATACGCTCAACGAAACGACCATCGCGCGCATTGCGGCTGTTGGTCACGGTCAGGTGGTAGAAGGGGCGCTTTTTGGAGCCGCCACGAGCAAGACGGATGGTTACCATGTGAACATCGTTCCTATAGTCGGTGCTAACTTGAGGCACACATTAAAAATGGGCCTAGGCCCGAAAGGCCGCATATTTTAAGGATTATGCGGCGGTTTGCAAATCTCTTTTTCCAGCCGGCCATCGACCGGGCTGCAGAGATCAGAATTTCGGCATGCCGCCGCCGGGCAACATGCCGCCCATACCGCGCATCATCTTGGCCATGCCGCCCTTGGCGGTGAATTTCTTCATCATCTTCTGCATCTGCTTGTGCTGCTTGATCAGACGCCCGATGTCCTGCACCTGGGTGCCGGAACCCTGCGCGATACGGCGCTTGCGCGAACCGCTGATCATCTCCGGGTCACGTCGCTCGGCAGGCGTCATCGAGTTGATGATCGCCTCCATCTGCTTGAACTGCTTCTCGGCCGCGCCCTGGGCGTTGCCCATCTGCGACAGGTTGACGCCGCCGATGGACGGCAGCTTGTCCATCAGGCCGCCAAGGCCGCCCATGTTCTTCATCTGCTGCAGCTGGTCGCGGAAGTCTTCGAGATCGAAGCCCTTGCCCTTCTTCAGCTTCTTGGTGAGTTTCTCGGCCTTCTCGCGGTCGAGGGTCTGCTCGGCCTGCTCGATAAGGCTGAGCACGTCGCCCATGCCGAGGATGCGCGAGGCGATACGATCAGGGTGGAAAGGCTCGAGCGCATCGCTCTTCTCGCCCATACCGATGAACTTGATCGGCTTGCCGGTGATATGCCGCACCGACAGCGCGGCACCGCCACGGGCGTCGCCGTCGACCTTGGTCAGCACCACGCCGGTCAGCGGCAGCGCGTCACTGAACGCCTTGGCCGTGTTGGCAGCATCCTGGCCGGTCATGGCATCGACCACGAACAGCGTCTCCACCGGCTTGACCGCCGCGTGCAGCGCCTGGATCTCGGCCATCATCTCGGCGTCGACGGCCAGGCGACCGGCGGTATCGAGGATGACCACGTCGATGAACTTGAGCTTGGCCTCGCGGATCGCCGCGTTGGCGATGTCCACCGGCTTCTGGCTGGCATCGGAGGGGAAGAAGGTGACGTCGAGGTCGCCAGCCAGGGTTTCCAGCTGCTTGATCGCCGCCGGACGATAGACGTCGGCAGAGACCAGCAACACCGACTTCTTCTTGCGCTCCTTGAGGAACTTGGCCAGCTTGCCGGCAGTGGTGGTCTTGCCCGCACCTTGCAGACCAGCCATCAGCACCACGGCAGGCGGCGCGGCATTCAGCGCCAGGTCCTCGTTGGCCGCGCCCATCAGCTCTTCCAGCTCGGCGCGGACGATCTTCACGAAGGCCTGGCCCGGGGTCAGGCTCTTGGACACCTCGGTGCCGACGGCGCGTTCCTTGACCTTGCCGACGAACTCCTTGACCACCGGCAAAGCCACGTCGGCTTCGAGCAGCGCCATGCGCACTTCACGCAGGGTGTCCTTGATGTTGTCTTCGGTCAGCTTGGCCTTGCCCGTGACGTTACGCAGCGTCTGGGACAGGCGATCGGTAAGATTTTCGAACATGCGCGTTCCTTGAATAGGGTGCGACCCGGCGTACCGGATGTGCGACAAGCGGCGGATTATAGCGAAGTCGCCGAGCGGCCGACACCGCCGCCAGTCTTTCGTGCCGATACCCTTCTGTGCCACACTCAGCGCCTTTCGGGCTCGCCTTACACGGATTTATGCACCCTCTGTTGCCCAGTCTTGCCGCCGCCTTCCTTTATGCCGGCGCCACTGCTTATCAAGGGCTGCGCCTGACCAAGCGCAGCATCCCGGACAAACGCCTGCTGGTAGCGCTCGGTACGCTTGCCCTGTGCCTGCATGTCGTCAGCCTGTTCTTCCAGCTGTATGACGCCCACGGCCTGAACCTGGACTTCTTCAACGCCGCCAGCCTGATCGCCTGCGCCGTCATCGCCCTGATCCTCCTGGCCTGCGCACGCATTCCGGTGGAGAACCTGCTGTTGCTGCTGTTTCCGCTCGGCACCCTGACGGTGCTGGCGGCGGAATTCATTCCCAGCGGCACCATCAACCCGATCGACGAACACCCCGGCATCCTCGCCCACATCCTGTTCTCGATCCTGGCCTACGGCATGCTGACCATCGCCGTGTTCCAGTCGGTCCTGCTGCTGCTGCAGGACTACCAGCTCAAGCACAAGCATCCATCCGGGCTCATCCGCAACTTCCCGCCGCTGCAGACCATGGAGAGCCTGCTGTTCGGCTTCCTCTTCGCGGGCTGGCTGCTGCTGTCGCTGTCGCTGCTTTCCGGCGCGCTGTACATCGACGACCTGTTCGCCCAGCACCTGGCGCACAAGACCATCCTGTCATGCTTCGCCTGGGTGGTGTTCGCCGTTCTGCTCTGGGGTCGCCACCAGCTCGGCTGGCGCGGCCACAAGGCCATTCGCTGGACCCTCGCAGGGTTCTGCCTGCTGATGCTGGCCTACTTCGGCAGCAAGCTGGTACGCGAATTCATCCTGCATATCTGAGGCAGCCGTCGTGGACGACCTTCATTCGAGCTATCTGCTCGGCCTGCTGATTTTCCTCATCCTCTGCTCGGCGTTCTTCTCCAGCTCCGAGACCGGCATGCTCAGCCTCAACCGCTACCGGCTCAAGCACCTGGCCAAGGAAGGACACAGTGGCGCCCGCCGTGTCACCCGCCTGCTCGACCGGCCCGACCGCATGCTCGGCACCATCCTGGTCGGCAACAACGTGGTGAACATCCTCGCCGCGTCCATCGCCACCGTACTGGCCGTGGACATGTGGGGTGAAGCCGGGATCGCCATCGCGACGGCCGGCCTGACCATCGTCGTGCTGATTTTCGGCGAGATCACCCCCAAGACCCTGGCGGCGCTGCGCCCCGAGCTGGTGGCCTTCCCCGCCAGCCGCGTACTGAGCCTGCTGCAACGCGTGCTCTATCCCGTGGTCTGGCTGACAGGCGTGATCAGCAACGGCCTGCTGCGCCTGTTCGGCGTCGACCCGGCGCAACGCGCCAGTGACAGCCTGTCCACCGAGGAACTGCGCAGTGTGGTGCGCGAGTCCGGTTCCGAGCTGCCGAAGAATCGCCAGAACATGCTGCTGGGCATCCTCGATCTGGAGCGAGTCACGGTCGACGACATCATGATTCCGCGCAACGAAGTCGCCGGCATCGACCTCGACGACGACCTGGAAAGCATCGTCGGCCAGCTGCGCAGCACACCGCACACCCGGCTACCGGTATTCCGCGGCGACATCAACCAGATCGAGGGCGTGGTGCACATGCGCCAGATCGCCCGCCTGCTGAGCCACAACCAGCTGACCAAGGAAGCCCTGCTCGCGGCCTGCCACGAACCCTACTTCGTGCCGGAGAACACGCCGCTGTCGACCCAGCTGATCAACTTCCAGAAGCAGAAGCGCCGCATCGGCATCGTCGTCGACGAGTACGGCGACGTGATCGGCATCGTCACTCTGGAGGACATCCTCGAGGAAATCGTCGGTGACTTCAGTAACCAGGACAGCCTGCGCAGCCCGGATATCCACCCGCAGGAAGACGGCACCCTGGTCATCGATGGCGCCGCCTACATCCGCGAAGTGAACAAGACCCTCGGCTGGCACCTGCCCAGCGACGGCCCCAAGACCCTCAACGGCCTGATCACCGAAGCGCTGGAGAGCATCCCCGACAGCAGCGTTTGCCTGAAGATCGGCCCCTACCGCCTGGAAATCCTCCAGGCGGCGGAAAACCGCGTGAAGAGCGTGCGTGTCTGGCAGGTGGAAAAGGTCAAGACGGACGCTGCAGCAGCGGACTGAGTCGCCTGGCGAGGCCCTCGCCCCATACCCGATAGCCCAATGCCGAGGGGTGGTAACCATCCTCGGCCAGGTAGCGCGCCTCGAACGGCAGATCCAGTGCGCAATGCAGCGCCCCAGAACGCTGCGTCAGCGCTTGCAGCTCACGGTCCAGCAGACTCGCCCGCCAGCCCATCAACTGACGCAACAGCCAGGGCAACGCCGTGAAGTGCCGCAGGGGCGGCACGGCGCTGAACGCCACGTGACAGCCCTGCGCCCGGAAAGCCTCGGCCATCTCGATCAGCGCCTGGTGCCAGCGCCTGGCCGGAGTGAGATGTGTGGTGTCGTTGACTCCGAAGACCAGCAGTACCAGATCAGCCGGCTCGGCCAATGCCTGCGGCAACAGGCGCTCACACGCCTGGCGCGCGGTGATGCCGTTCTCGCCACAGGCACGCCACTGCACCGGTCGCCCGAGGTGCTCGGCCAGCGCGGCAGCCAGGCAGCTTGCCAGCGCCTGATCAAAACCCCGCACACCGACGCCTGCCACGGTCGACTCGCCGATCAGCAGCAGGCGTAGCGGTTCCCCCGGCCGATCGGCGCCCGCCAGTCCGCAAGGTTCACCCTGCGCCACGGGCAGTCGCAGGGCCGTGCGCCGCGTATGCACGGCCAACGGCAGCGCGATGGGCAGCAATGGCAGAGTCGCCAGCCACCACAACGCGTGCCGGCTCACAGCTGGACGCGAACCGCTTGCGCGCTGCGCAGGGCCTTGGCCCGGGCAGCTTCGATGGACTCGTCGCGAGCCAGCGCCACGCCCATGCGGCGCTGCCCCTTGACCTCGGGCTTGCCGAACAGACGCAGCGCCGTGTCCTCTTCGCTCAGGGCGGCACCGAGGTTGGCGAAGCTGGCCTGCTGCGAGCTGCCCTCGACCAGGATCACCGCCGAAGCCGACGGCCCCATCTGACGAATGAGCGGAATCGGCAGGCCGAGAATGGCCCGTGCATGCAGGGCGAACTCGGACAGCTCCTGGGAGATCAGGGTCACCAGGCCGGTGTCGTGCGGACGCGGCGACACCTCGCTGAACCAGACCTGGTCGCCCTTGACGAACAACTCGACGCCGAACAGGCCACGCCCACCGAGCGCCTCGGTCACCGCCAGCGCCACGCGCTCGGACTCGGCCAGTGCCTTCGGGCTCATCGGCTGCGGCTGCCAGGACTCCTGATAGTCACCACCCTCCTGGCGATGGCCGATCGGCGCGCAGAAGCTGGTGCCACCGGCATGACGCACGGTGAGCAGGGTGATCTCGTAGTCGAAATCGATGAAGCCCTCGACGATCACCCGGCCCTTGCCCGCACGCCCGCCTTCCTGGGCGTAGTCCCAGGATTTCTGCAGGTCGGCATCGCTGCGCAGCACGCTCTGGCCCTTGCCGGAGGAACTCATGATCGGCTTGACCACGCAGGGATAGCCGACGGACTTCACCGCCGCGGCGTAGTCCTCGTAGGTGTCGGAGAAATGATAGGGCGAGGTCGGCAGCCCCAGTTCTTCGGCCGCCAGGCGACGGATACCTTCACGGTTCATGGTCAGTTGCGCCGCACGCGCGGTGGGCACCACGTTGAACCCCTCGGCCTCCAGTTCGACCAGCGTGGCGGTGGCGATGGCCTCGATTTCCGGGACGATGTAGTGCGGCTGCTCCTTCTCGATCACGGCACGCAGGGCGGCACCGTCGAGCATGTCGATCACGTGGGCGCGATGGGCGACCTGCATCGCCGGGGCGTTGGCGTAGCGGTCGACACCGATCACTTCACAACCCAGACGCTGCAGTTCGATGACCACTTCCTTGCCGAGCTCACCGCAACCACACAGCAGTACACGGGTCGCACTCGGCGATAGAGGGGTTCCAATACGGGGCATGAATGTTCCTCGAACAGTGAATCAGGAGGGGATCAGTAAATGGCCCGAAGCGCGGGCGCGCTCCAGGCAGCGTTGCAGCACCTCGCGGCGCTCGGCATTGTCCATGCGGCCCCAGCGGGTGATTTCGGCGGCCGTGCGCTGACAGCCGATGCAGATGTCCTGCTCATCCAGCGCGCAGACATGCACGCAGGGAGAGCGCACGGGTTTCTCGTCATTCATCGTCAACGACCAGCTCTCGGGCATAGCGCTGGGCATTATGAACGTAATGGGCGGCACTGGCCTCCAGCATCTTCTTCTGCTGTTCGGTGAGCTCGCGCACCACCTTGCCCGGGCTGCCCATGACCAGGCTGCCATCGGGAATGACCTTGCCCTCGGGAATCAGGCTGTTGGCGCCGATGATGCAGTTCTTGCCAATCTTCGCGCCGTTGAGGATGACCGCATTGATGCCGATCAGGCTGTAATCGTCCACCGTGCAGCCGTGCATCATCACGTTGTGGCCCACGGTGACGCCCTTGCCCAGGGTCAGCGGAAAGCCCATGTCGGTGTGCATGACGGTGCCATCCTGCACGTTGCTATTCTCACCGATGTGGATCAGCTCGTTGTCGCCACGCAGCACGGCGCCGAACCAGACACTGGCCCCCGCGTCCAGACGAACCTTGCCGATCAGGTCGGCGCTGGGCGCGACCCAGCTTTCGGGATGGGCGTCGACACGGGAGCCTCCCAGGCGATATTTCATGCTCGTCAGTCCTCAGCGCAGGTGTATGAAGTGTTCGGGCGGCTGGTGCAGGGCGATCCCGGCGTCGTAGAGCAGGTTGACCAGTTCCACGACCATGATCGCCGTCAGCCCCCAGATGCGATATTGGTCATAGGTGTAGGACGGCACGTACCAGCTCTGCCCGAGGTAATCGATACGGTGAGTGACTTCGCGCGGGTCGTTGCGGAAGAACTCCAGCGGCACGGAGAACACCGAGGCGATTTCCGCATCGTTGGCCTTGTACTCGACGTAATCGGGCACCAGCCCGACATAGGGCGTGACGCGAATGCCGTGACGCGACACCAGCGGGCTGAGCGGTCCGAGCACCTCCACGAGCCCCGGTGGCAGCCCCACCTCTTCCTCGGCCTCGCGCAGCGCGGTATGCACCAGGTCACGATCCTCCGGATCACGACGCCCACCGGGGAAGGCAACCTCACCGCCGTGGGTCGACAGGCCGCTGGCGCGCAGGGTCAACACCAGTTCAGGTTCGTCGCTACGGGTGATGGGGACCAGCACTGCCGCCTCGGGGAAGCTGTGCCCGGCCTCCAGAGGGCGCGGTCGATAATCGCGCACGCGATGGAGCAACTCGTCCAGCATGGCCATACTCGGAGTCTTGTTTTGCCCGGCATCATGGCATGAAAGCGGCCGCACGCCCAACCCCGACGAAAGGGCTGGCCGGCCAGAATCGCGGGCTTGCCGGCCCGAACCAGGACCGCCAAGATAACGCCATGAACGAGGATCAGGCATGAAATTCTGCAGCCAGTGCGGCAACCCGGTCACCCGCATGATCCCAGCGGGCGACAACCGCATGCGCCACGTGTGCAGCCAGTGCACCACCGTGCATTACGAGAACCCGCGCATCGTCGCGGGCTGCCTGCCGGTGTGGGGCGAGCAGGTCCTGCTGTGCCGGCGCGCCATCGAGCCGCGCCGTGGCTACTGGACCCTGCCGGCCGGTTTCATGGAGAACGGCGAGACCATCGAACAGGCAGCGGCCCGCGAGACCCTGGAAGAGGCCTGCGCGCGGGTACGCGACCTCAGTCTCTATACCCTCTTCGACCTGCCGCACATCAGCCAGGTGTACATGATGTTTCGCGCGGAGCTGGTCGACCTCGACTTCGCCGTGGGCGAGGAAAGCCTGGAGGTGCGCCTGTTCGACGAAGCGCAGATCCCCTGGTCAGAGCTGGCTTTCCCCACCATAGGCCGTACCTTAGAATGCTTCTTCGCCGACCGTCGGCAGAATCTCTTTCCGGTACGCAACGAACCCCTCGAAGCGCTGCGCGCCCACTACACACCCCGTTGACCCTTGCGGACGATCCCGATGCGCTGGTTGCTGCCCCTGCTTTGCCTGACCCTCAGCCTCAATGCCTTCGCCAGCACCACGCCGGCGAGCGGCACGCGCACCGTCGACAAGGTGCTCATCCTCAAGTCCGAGCGCCAGCTGCACCTGCAGCAGCGCGGCGAGACCATCAGGTCCTACCGCATCTCCCTGGGCAAGCAGCCCACCGGTGCCAAGCAGCGCGAGGGCGATCTGCGCACGCCGGAAGGCTTCTACTGGATCGACTGGCGCAAGCCGAGCGACAAGTACCAGTTGTCGCTGCACATCTCCTACCCCAATGCCCGTGACCTGGCACACGCGAAGAACGCCGGCGTGCCAGCGGGCGGCATGATCATGATCCACGGCACGCCGCTGGACGAGGAGTACCCCGAGTGGTTCTTTCACACCCTCGACTGGACCGAGGGCTGCATCGCCATGAAGAACGACGACATGCGCGAGGTGTGGAGCCTGGTCAAGGACGGGACGCTGATCGAGATTCGCCCCTGAGGTCACGCCACGAAAAAGGCGCCATCGGCGCCTTTTTCAGAACTGCAGATCGGACAGTCGCCAGACGTCGAAGGCCGGCGTCTCGTACGGGTGGTGTTTTTTCAGGGCCTTGACCGCATCGTGGATCAGCTCGTCCGCGACGACCATCTCCACCTTCCACTCGGCAACCTGTTCGATCTCGCCGACCTGCCCCAGGAACGGCTGACTACCCTCCAGAGCGCGAAACTGGCCCTGGCCGAGCACCTGCCAGCAGCAACTGTCATAGAGGCCGATACGCCCGCCCCCGGCAGCGAAAACCGCTTTTTTCACCGGCTCCAGATGGGCTTCCGGCACATAGAAACACAGTTTGTACATCAAGTTCTCCGCAGATGGGCAACCGAACAGCAGACAAGTCATGACGCCAATATAGTGTCACTTCGCCATGACTTTGTCTTGCGGTCGCCCGCACAAATCCGCCCGAGGCGGGAAACGATTCGCTGCGTTCGACTCGAATGATCGGCGCGACGTTCTCAGCTGCCGGCGAAAAAACGCCGCCACTTGTCGGCCAGGCCGGGTGCCGGCGGGCTGTGGCTGCCATCGCAATGAGGCATGCTCCGTGAGCGTCCGCAGCGGCAGAGCAACAGCCGCTGCTCGCGCTCGGGACGCAGGATCAGGGATTGCGGGCAACCGGCGTGGCAGTCCGGCAGTTGCCCAGACTGGCCGCAGCGGCACAGGCGATGGGCTTCACCGGGGCTGACCAGGCGAACTTCGGGGAGGATGGGCAGAGGATCATCGGCCATGCACAAGGCCTGCGTAGTCGGATGAAATCCAGGGAAGGTATGCCACAGGCTTTCCCGAATTGCATCCGGGCTACGAACGCCAGAACCGGCCCCTCTCCCAATGACGGGAGAGGGGCGACAGAGGGCCGCTACGCGGCCGCTGTCAGTCCACCCAGACGCGGGCGTTGCGGAACATGCGCATCCAGCCGCCGTCTTCCTGCCACTCATCCGGGCGCCAGGAGTTCTGCACGGCGCGGAACACCCGCTCCGGGTGCGGCATCATGATGGTCACGCGGCCGTCACGACTGGTCAGGCCGGTGATGCCACGCGGCGAACCGTTGGGGTTGGCCGGGTAGGCTTCGGTGACCTTGCCATGGTTGTCGACGTAACGCAGGGCCACGGTGCCGGACAGGTCCGCCTCCAGCAGCGCCTCTTCGCTCTCGAACTCGGCATGACCCTCGCCGTGGGCGATGGCGATCGGCATACGCGAACCGGCCATGCCCTGCAGGAAGATCGACGCCGACTCCTGCACCTGGACCATGGCCACGCGCGCCTCGAACTGCTCGGAGCGGTTGCGCACGAAGTGCGGCCAGAACTCGGTGCCCGGAATCAGCTCGTGCAGGTTGCTCATCATCTGGCAGCCGTTGCACACGCCGAGGGCGAAGCTGTCGCGACGCTCGAAGAAGCCCTGGAAGGCATCGCGGGCGCGGGCATTGAACAGCACCGACTTGGCCCAGCCCTCACCGGCGCCGAGCACGTCACCGTAGGAGAAGCCACCGCAGGCCACCAGGCCCTTGAATTCTTCCAGGCTGACACGACCGGCGAGGATATCGCTCATGTGCACGTCGATGGCCGAGAAACCGGCGCGGTCGAACGCGGCGGCCATTTCCACCTGGCCGTTGACGCCCTGCTCGCGCAGGATCGCCACTTGCGGACGCACGCCCTTCTTGATGTAGGGCGCGGCGATGTCCTGGTTGACGTCGAAGCCGAGCTTGACCGACAGACCGGGGTTGTCTTCTTCCAGCAGCAGGTCGAATTCCTGGTCGGCCCCCTGGGCGTTGTCGCGCAGGCGCTGGATGCGATAGCTGGTTTCCGCCCACTGACGCTGCAGCAGACGACGCTCGCCGGCGAACACCGACTCGCCGTTGAAGCTGATGTTGACGTCGCCGTTGTTCACCGCCTGGCCGATCACCGCCACGCAGTCATCCAGGCCTGCGGCGCTGAACTGCGCCAGCACTTCCGGGGTGGCGTCCTGGCGCACCTGGATCACCGCGCCCAGCTCTTCGTTGAACAGCACGGCCGGCAGCTCGGAGGCATCGCCCGCCAGTGCGTCGAGGTTCAGCGACAGCCCGCAATGACCGGCGAAGGCCATTTCCAGCACGGTGGTCAGCAGGCCGCCGTCGGAGCGATCGTGGTAGGCCAGCAGGTGGCCGTCGGCATTCAGGCCCTGGATCACGGCGAAGAAGGCCTTGAGGTCTTCGGCGTCGTCGAGGTCCGGTGCCTGCTGGCCGATCTGCGCATAGACCTGCGCCAGGATCGACGCGCCCATGCGGTTCTGGCCACGGCCCAGATCGATCAGGATCAGATCGGTCTCGCCCTTGTCCATACGCAGTTGCGGGGTCAGGGTCTGGCGGATGTCCTGCACCGGCGCGAAGCCGGAGATGACCAGCGACAGCGGCGCGGTGACGCTCTTGTCGACGCCCTCGTCCTGCCAGCGGGTCTTCATCGACATGGAGTCCTTGCCCACCGGGATGGTGATACCCAGTGCCGGGCACAGCTCCATGCCGACGGCCTTGACGGTGTCGTACAGACGCGCGTCTTCGCCCGGGTGGCCGGCAGCGGCCATCCAGTTGGCCGACAGCTTGATGTCGGACAGCTTGCCGATTCGCGCAGCCGCCAGGTTGGTGATGGTTTCACCGACCGCCATGCGCCCGGAAGCCGGGGCATCGAGCAGTGCCAGCGGCGTGCGCTCGCCCATCGCCATGGCTTCACCGGTGTAGACGTCGAAGCTGGTGGCGGTGACGGCGCAATCGGCCACCGGCACCTGCCACGGGCCGACCATCTGGTCGCGCGCGACGAGGCCGGTGATGCTGCGGTCGCCAATGGTGATCAGGAAGCTCTTGCTGGCCACGGCCGGGTGGCGCAGCACGCGCTCGATGGCATCATCGATGGCCACCGCGCTGGCGGCGAAGTCGTCGCCCTGCTCGGCTTCACGCTGCACGCTGCGGTGCATGCGCGGCGGCTTGCCCAGCAGCACTTCCAGCGGCATGTCCACCGGGGTGTTGCTGAAATGGCTGTCGGTCACGGTCAGGTGCGGTTCGGCCGTGGCCTCGCCGACCACGGCGAACGGGCAGCGCTCACGCTCGCAGATGGCCTGGAAGCGCTCGAAGTCGGCAGCATCCACGCTCATCACGTAGCGTTCCTGCGACTCGTTGCACCAGATCTCGTGCGGGGCCATGCCCGGCTCGTCGTTGGGCACCTTGCGCAGCTCGAAGCGACCGCCACGGCCGCCATCGTTGATCAGTTCCGGCAGGGCGTTGGAGATACCACCGGCGCCGACGTCGTGGATGAACTTGATCGGGTTGGCTTCGCCCAGCTGCCAGCAGCGGTCGATGACCTCCTGGCAGCGGCGTTCCATTTCCGGGTTCTCGCGCTGCACCGAGGCGAAGTCCAGGTCGGCCGAGCTGGCGCCGGTGGCCATCGACGACGCGGCGCCACCACCCAGACCGATGAGCATGGCCGGGCCACCGAGCACAATCAGCTTGGCGCCGACCGAGATCTCGCCCTTCTGTACGTGGTTCTCACGGATGTTGCCCAGGCCGCCAGCGAGCATGATCGGCTTGTGGTAGCCGCGCACTTCCTCGCCACGCGGGCTGCCGACCGCCTGCTCGAAGGTACGGAAATAACCGTTGAGCGCCGGACGGCCGAATTCGTTGTTGAACGCGGCGCCGCCGAGCGGGCCTTCGATCATGATGTCCAGCGCGCTGACGATGCGCTCGGGCTTGCCGTACGGCTTTTCCCAGGGCTGGAGGAAATCGGGGATGTTCAGGTTGGACACCGAGAAACCGGTCAGGCCCGCCTTGGGCTTGGCGCCACGACCGGTCGCGCCTTCGTCGCGGATCTCGCCACCGGAGCCGGTGGAGGCACCAGGGAACGGCGCGATGGCGGTCGGGTGGTTGTGCGTCTCCACCTTCATCAGGATGTGCACCGGCTCCTGCACCGCGCCGTACTGGCGGCTTTCCGGGTTGGGGAAGAAGCGCCCGGCGCTGAAGCCCTCGATGACCGAGGCGTTGTCCTTGTAGGCGGACAGCACGCCGTCGCTGTGCATCTGGTAGGTGTTCTTGATCATGCCGAACAGCGACTTGTCCTGGCTCTCGCCGTCGATGTCCCAGCTGGCATTGAAGATCTTGTGGCGGCAGTGCTCGGAGTTGGCCTGGGCGAACATCATCAGTTCGATGTCGTGCGGGTTGCGCCCCAGGTCGTTGAAGCTCTTGACCAGGTAGTCGATCTCGTCCTCGGCCAGTGCCAGACCGAGGTCCTGGTTGGCCTGCTCCAGCGCCGCACGGCCACCACCGAGGATGTCCACGGCGGTCAGCGGCTTGGGCTGGGCATGGCTGAACAGTGCCGCAGCGTCCTCGAGGGTGCTCAGCACCAGCTGGGTCATGCGGTCATGCAGCAGCGCGGCGACGGCAGCGCTGTCGGCCTCGCTCAGCTCACCGCTGACGTAATAGGCGATGCCGCGCTCCAGGCGCTGGATCTTGGCCAGGCCACAGTTGCGGGCGATATCGCTGGCCTTGCTCGACCAGGGCGAGATGGTGCCGAAACGCGGAATGGTCAGGAACAGCTTGCCGCTGGGTTCCTGCACAGCGACGCTCGGGCCGTACTTGAGCAGGCGCGCCAGCACCTGCTCTTCATCGGTGTTGAGTACGCCGGTGACATCGGCGAAATGCGCGAACTCGGCGTACAGCCCGGTCACGGCCGGCACCTTGCTGGTCAGTTGCTCGAGCAATTTGCCATGGCGGAAAGCGGAAAGGGCGGGAGCGCCGCGCAGGATCAACATCGTCGGTACAGCCTCTGGAGAAGGGGTGTGCTTAGAGGCCGTGCATTCTAGCCTAAAGCCGCGTTCACAGCACCCGTGCCGGGCGCTTTCGAGACGGGCGATCGCTAGCAGAGAAGCGCGTCGCTGTCGAGATATGGCAGCGACGATGCTTTGCGTATACTGCGCCGATGTTTGCACGACCTGCGATACGCATGCGTTGCGCCACAGGGCTGTTGGCGATTGGAACCCTCCTGATGCTCACTGGCTGTGGCGAAGAACCCAAGCCCAGCGTACTCGAGCAGGTAAAGGCGGAGGGTGAGCTGCGCGTGGTCACTCGTAACAGCCCCGCCACCTACTTCCAGGACCGCAACGGCGCTACCGGTTTCGAATACGAACTGGCCAAGCGTTTCGCCGCCGACCTCGGCCTCGAACTGAAGATCGAGACGGCAGACAATCTCGACAGCCTGTTCTCCAGCCTCGCCCGCCCCGACGGCCCGGTGATGGCGGCAGCCGGCCTGGTGGATACGCCGCAGCGTCAGCGCCAGGCACGCTTCTCCATCCCTTATCTGGAAGTCACGCCGCAGGTCATCTACCGCAACGGCGAGTCTCGCCCGACCAAGCCGGAAGACCTGGTCGGCAAGCGCATCCTGGTGCTGGCCGGCAGCAGCCATGCCGAGCAGCTGGAAGCCCTGAAACAGCAGCTCCCCGAACTCAAATTCGAAGTCTCCGACGCCGTCGAGGTGGTCGACCTGCTGCGCATGGTCGACGAAGGGCAGATCGACCTGACCCTGGTCGACTCCAACGAGCTGGCGATGAACCAGGTGTACTTCCCCAACGTACGCGTCGCGTTCGACCTGGACGACACCAACACCATGCGCTGGGCCGTGGCCGCCGGCGACGACGAGAGCCTGCTGCTGGAGATCGACGCCTTCCTCGAGCGCGCCCAGGCCAACGGCACCCTGCAGCGCCTGAAGGAACGCTACTACGGCCATGTCGACGTGCTCGGCTACGTGGGCGCCTACACCTTCGCCCAGCACCTGCAGAAACGCCTGCCGCGCTACGAGAAGATGTTCCGTCAGGCCGGCCAGGCCAACCAGATAGACTGGCGCCTGCTGGCCGCGATGGGCTACCAGGAATCGCTGTGGCAACCCAATGCCACCTCCAAGACCGGCGTGCGCGGCCTGATGATGCTCACCCAGCGCACCGCGCAGTCGGTAGGCGTCTCCAACCGGCTCGACCCCAAGCAGAGCATCGATGGCGGCGCCCGTTATTTCATCCAGGTTCATCAGCAACTGCCGGAAGGCATCGCCGAGCCGGACCGCACCTGGTTCGCCCTGGCAGCCTACAACGTCGGCGGCGGTCACCTGGAAGATGCGCGCAAGCTGACCGAAGCCGAAGGCCTGGACCCGAACAAGTGGGCCGACGTGCAGAAGATCCTGCCGCGCCTGGCGCAGAAGCAGTGGTACAGCAAGACCCGCTACGGCTATGCCCGTGGCGGTGAGCCGGTGCACTTCGTGCGTAACATCCGCCGCTACTACGACATCCTCACCTGGGTGACCCAGCCGCAGCTGGAAGGCACACAGGTCGCCGAGAGCGGCGTCCATGTGCCGGGCATCGACAAACGCAAGCCCGAAGAAGAAACCCCGCCGCTGTAAGCCCTTACAGCAGGTTCTGGTTGCCCACCGAGCAGCGACTGATCGCCCGCTGCGCCTGTGCCAGCCCCTTCAGACGCGTGGCGCACTGAGCCTGGCTCGACATGCGCTCGACCTGCAGATTGGCCTGCTCGTCGATGCTGATCAGGTAGGGCTGGTTGTAGCGCGCCCGGTCGTTCCAGCCACTGAAGCGCTGGGCACTGAACACGCAACGGTAATCCAGGTGGCCGGTGAAGCCCTGGAAACGGTCACGCATGAAGATATGGTGATAACGCTGCCAGTCGCGGTCACGCTGACCGACTCGCACGGCCTCCTGGCAGTCCTCGAGCGTGGTGATCTGCGGCTCGTGCAGGAAGATGCTCTGCGCCAGATTGGAGCCGCCCAGCTGCACCGTGGCCAGCAGGTACACCTCCTGCTCCTCGGCCTCCACCGGCAACGCCAACAGAGCCAGCAGACCCAATATCCCTTTGTTCATGATGATGTCCTGTGACGATGCTCAGCCACGCCGAGCCTTGAAGAATTGTTTCAGCAGCGCCCCGCTCTCGTCGGCCAGCAGGCCGCCCTCCACCAGCACGCGATGATTGAGAAAGCCCTGGTCGAAGAACTGCCCCTGACTGATCGCCACCCCTGCACGCGGCTCGCTGGCGGCGAATACCACCCGCGCGATCCGGGCGTGCACGATCAGACCGGCGCACATACTGCAGGGCTCCAGCGTGACGTACAAGGTGCTGCCCGGCAGCCGATAGTTCTGCATCGACAGCGCGGCAGCGCGGATCGCCACCATCTCGGCATGGGCACTGGGGTCGTGGCGCAGGATCGGGCAGTTGTAGCCCTGCCCCACCACCTCGCCGTCCTGCACCAGCACCGCACCGACCGGCACCTCGCCCTGCTCCGCGCCCAGGCGTGCCTGGTCGAGCGCCTGGCGCATGAAATGCTCGTCGCGCGAGCGGTCGATGATCTGCGGTCGCTTCATTGCATCAATCCGTAGGGTGGCCGGCCACCGAGGCCGGCCTGAAAACGGCGCCCACCCTACACCACTTCGATGGCCGCCATCAGCCCCGTTTCCATATGGTCGATCACATGGCAATGGAACATCCATACCCCGGGGTTATCGGCGACGAAGGCGATGCGCGCCGTCTCGTTCTTGCCCAGCAGATAGGTATCGGTGAAGTACGGCACGATCTTGCGCCGGTCGGAACCCAGCACCTTGAAGGTCATGCCGTGCAGGTGGATCGGGTGCTGGTACTGCGCCATATTGCGCAGCACGAAGATGTAGTGACCATCCTTCTTCAGCGTGGCGATGGGCCGGTCGGCACAGGTCTTGTCGTTGATGTCCCAGGCCTGGCCGTTGATCTGCCAGTACTTGTAGCGCCCGGCCGCTTCGTCGGCCGGCGATGCCAGGGCGGCCGCCCACTCGAAGTTGAAGCGCAGGGTCTCGGCACGCGCCAGGTCAGGCTCGGCGATGGGGTTGGCCGGCAGCGCCGGTGGCCAGTCGCCCGCTGCCTCCGTGCTGGCGACGCCCTCGAGGGTCGCCAGACGCAACGGCCCATTGCGCAGCGACAGCGTCTCGCCGGCGGCCGGCACCCTGAGCGCCAGGTCGATGCGCATGCCCGGACCGAGCCAGTACTCTTTGCCCAACGGCCGGGGCTGCACGGGGTTGCCGTCCAGGGCATAGATACGCGCCTCACCACCCGGCAGGTTGAGGCGGTAGGTGACGGTGTTGTCGAGGTTGATCAGGCGCAGACGCACCACCTGCCCCGCCGGCAGCTCCAGCGTCGGGTTGGGCGTGCCGTTGATGGTCGTCAGCCGTCCACGGGTGCCTTCACGCGCCGCCTGGCGCGGCACCATGAACGGCGTGAACGCGCCCTGCTCATCGATATGCCAGGTCTTCAGGCTCAGCGTGCGCTCATGGCGAAAGCCGGTCGGCTCGCGCTCCTCGACGATCAGCGGCCCGACCAGGCCGCGCCCCAGTTGCTCGGCGCTGGTGGTATGCGGGTGATACCAGAAGCTGCCGGCGTCGTGACAGATGAAGTCGTAGTCGAAGTACTCGCCCGGCAATACCGGCGCCTGCGAGACATAGGGCACGCCATCCATTTCCAGCGGCAGCCTGATGCCATGCCAGTGGATGGTGCTCTGCTGCTCCAGCTTGTTGATGAAGCGCACCCGCAGCCGCTCGCCCTGGCGGCACCGCAGCTCCAGCCCAGGCGCCTGACCACCGTACCCCCAGGCCGGCGTCACATGCCCCGGCACCAGCTCCATATCGACCGGCGCAGCGATCAGCTCGTAATCATGGGTCGCGACGTTCTCCGGACGCCCCAGCCAGTAGCGCACGCCGCCAGCGCCAAGGCCGACCACACCGAGACCGGCCAGGCCGACGAGCACTTGTCTGCGAGTAAACGACATCTTCATCCTCGGCAATCTGTGAGCAGACTCAATTGCGGTATCTTCTCATTTTCATGCAGTGGCAGACGAGCATCTGCAAAGACAAATTGCCGCGGCCGCCATTGAGAGGCAAGGCCAGGAAAGGAACACACTTAGCGAGATAGAATCGCCCGGTAATCTCAGGAAAACGCTCCCCCGGACATGGATAGTTTCTTTCTCGACGCCCCCTTGGCGATCATGCTCGCCGCAATGACGCCCCTGATCCTGCTCGCGTGGATCGGGCTCATGGCCGCATTCGGCGAAGTGATCTGGTCTGACTGCTACCGACTAAGCCGCGCGCATGAAATCGTTAAAGCAGCGATCATCGATCAGAAGCTTGTCAAAGCCCGCATCAGCGCTGGCAAAGCCACAATGGTCAGCTTCAAGTATGTCTATCGCCTGCGCTACGAGTACGAACAACGCACCTACGAAGTGGAGCATCTGGTACTCGATAACGATCATGTGGAACTCAACCCGCAAGCAGGGACCGTTCTGCTCTACGTTCCCAAGGCAAACCCGGCCAATGCCACTCCCGAGTCCCCAAGCGCCGCCTCCCCTATCGCCGCAATGGCATTGATGTTCATGGGATATGCGGTCTGGGTAGCCGCACCGGCACTGCTGACAGGCTTCTGAGCATGATCGTGGTCTTCGTCATACTCGGCGGCCTGCTGTGGTTGATCAGTTTGCTGCTGCTCGCCTTCTCCGCTTGGGCCTTTTACAAACTCGCGCGACTGCTCTGGGCAAAAATCCTTAGCGCGTTGCTGCGCCCAGGCACAGCGCAAATCACAGCCTATGAAATTTCCACACCCGATCCCGATAACCAAGACGCTCAGGATAGCCGCCCGCAAATCCGCCTCGAACTGGATTGCGAGCGCCATGGACAGCACTTTCAGATATCTCTGGGGCCGCTGACCTGCGAGGAGCTGTTCCCCGCACTGGACCTACCTGCACACCACGTCGCCTGCTGGCTGAGCGAAGAGGATTGGCAACAACTGCTGGATAAACGATGGATCACGATCGCCTGCGACTGGCGCCAGCACAAAGCGATACTCACCAGCCAGATTCGCAAGGACAGACGCCTGCTCCTTGTCAGTTTTCTGAGCCTGAGCCTGTTCGCACTCATCGTCACGCTGTCTCTACTGCAACACTGAAAGCATGCAGCCATGAAAAAACCGGCCTAAGCCGGTTTCTTCATGCCACGCTGCGGGATCATTCCCACTCGATGGTCGCTGGCGGTTTGCTCGACACGTCGTAGGTGACGCGGGAGATGCCCTCGATCTCGTTGATGATGCGGCCGCTGACGGTCTCCAGCAGCTCGTACGGCAGGTGCGCCCAGCGAGCGGTCATGAAGTCTACGGTTTCCACGGCGCGCAGGGCGACGACCCAGGCGTAGCGACGGCCGTCACCGACCACGCCCACCGACTTCACCGGCTGGAACACCACGAACGCCTGGCTGGTCTTGTGGTACCAGTCGGCCTTGCGCAGCTCTTCGATGAAGATGTGGTCGGCACGACGCAGCAGGTCGGCGTACTCCTTCTTCACTTCGCCGAGGATGCGCACGCCCAGGCCCGGGCCCGGGAACGGGTGGCGGTAGACCATGTCGTAGGGCAGGCCCAGTTCCAGGCCGATCTTGCGCACTTCGTCCTTGAACAGTTCGCGCAGCGGCTCGACCAGCTTGAGGTTCATTTCCTCCGGCAGGCCACCGACGTTGTGGTGGCTCTTGATCACGTGGGCCTTGCCGCTCTTGGCGCCAGCCGACTCGATCACGTCCGGGTAGATGGTGCCCTGGGCGAGGAAGCGGATGTTGTCCAGCTTGCTGGCCTCGGCATCGAACACGTCGATGAAGGTGCGGCCGATGATCTTGCGCTTCTTCTCCGGGTCGGCTTCGCCGGCCAGGTTGCCGAGGAACTGCTCTTCGGCGTTGGCGCGGATCACCTTGACGCCCATGTTCTCGGCGAACATGGCCATCACCTGGTCGCCTTCGTGCAGGCGCAGCAGACCGTTGTCGACGAACACGCAGGTCAGCTGGTCGCCGATGGCCTTGTGCAGCAGCGCGGCGACCACCGAGGAGTCCA